>VYKS01000538.1_pt1 | contig 16635 bp, 15 predicted proteins | sample 5114511 | NCBI WGS metagenome assembly VYKS01 (sample SAMN12291795, study PRJNA351875) | freshwater metagenome | isolation source: freshwater lake | place: USA: Michigan, Gull Lake | collected 2011-07-05 | reverse complement strand
GTTCCATAGTGAGAATTGCTGTTCATATTCCCAATTATATTGCCGACCTACGGTCAGCGGGCTGCTTATCCCAATCGCAGCAAGCTGCGGGGTATGCGCAGCCTTTTTAGATCAAATAGTTAAGAAATAATGAAGCTGAAATTGACCATAAACCCATTAAAACCACAATTAAGACTAGATCAAACTTAAAAACACCAATTATTTACAAATGTCATAGTTATGCAAATAATCTAAAACATAAGTAAACAGGCAAGTTATGGATTCCTAGACTAACTTTCTAAACATTCCTACCTCACCACTTAACATCAACGCTCAGAGTTCCAACATAATCCCCACCTATCAATCCAATAGCCTTTTCCTACCCTACGCCATTCGTACCGACCAAACCATCACCATTAACGGCGGAGGCGACCTAGATGGCAATCCCCTTATCCTCACAGACGATGCCCTAATTTATGCCGCCAAAGCTTCACCTTTAACAACGTCCCCCTACTGCCCGTCAATCGAGATAGCCTCACAGGTTCACCCATTCTCGATCCCCTTACAGGCAAACAAGTCCAACTCGGAAATAACCCCGTCACCATCACCATTACCGATGAAGCAGGGGGAATCATTACCCAAAACTTTACTATCAACGTCCAACCTGACACCACCGCCCCAAGCGTCAAACTTACCTATGCAGGGGTAATCCCCGCCGCAAAAGGATCGACCATTACTTGCCAAGTTCAAGCTACAGATGATGTCAAAGTCAGAGACCTGCAACTATTAGTAAATGGACAACCCGTAGTAGTAGACCCCAACGGCATCGCCATAGTTACCTTAAATACCGTAGGGAATACCCAGATTATTGCTAAAGCCATAGACCAAGCAGGCAACATCGGTACCGCCACCACCGTGAATATTCCTGTCTTTGACCCCAATGCCGTAATCAATGCTCCTAAAGTTGATCTAGATTTATCTGGACTAGAAGATAATGTGATCCGCAGTTTCAGCGACCTCAAAGGTTTAGTCGATGCCCCTGATGATAATCTGCAATCCTACAAAGTTGATATAGCCCTAACTGGTACGGATAACTGGACAACCATATTCACAGGTAATAGTGAAGTCGGTAATGTCACAACCAGTGGAGTACTAGGTAAATTCGACCCTAGCACCATTGCTGATGATAGTTATCGGATTAGATTAACTGCGACCGATACGACTGGACTTAGTAGCAGTATTGAAGATGAAATTGATGTAGTTAGCAATGGCTTGAAGCTGGGTAACTTTACCCTGTCGTTTACGGATTTATCCATACCAGTTTCTGGGATTCCTATTAATGTCACCCGTACCTACGATTCGTTAAATGCTGGAACTAAAGATGACTTTGGTTATGGTTGGAGACTTGAGTTTAGGGATACTGATCTAAGAACCAGTTTGCCTAAAGATGAAGTTTACGCACAGACTGGGATTAGGAGTCAAGCTTTCAAAGATGGAACTAAGGTATTTATTACTTTGCCTGGGGGGAAGAGAGAGACATTTACATTTAAGCCTACCCGCGCCCCGATTTCTAATTATTTACCCTCTGTCGGTGAATATGACACGGCGATTTACCGTCCTGCTTTTGTATCAGAAAAGGGATCAACCAGTACTTTAACAGTGGCGAATACTACTTTAAATAATTTGAAAAACGGTTATTACTCAACAGGTGGAGTACCCTTCAATCCTGCCTATGACTTTTTTGGCAACAAGTACATTCTGACCACTAAAGAAGGGATTGTCTATGAGATTAATGCCACAACTGGGGATTTGAATTATGTGACTAATCCCAATGGTAATAAGCTCACTTTTACGGATGCAGGGATTACCAGCGATACGGGTGTGAGTGTAACTTTCCAGAGGGATGCTCAGGGTAAGATTGTTTCCGTGACTGACCCTCTGGGGCAGAAAGTCAAATATCAGTATGACGGTGCAGGCGATTTAACTGCGGTGACGGATAGGGAGAGTAATACGACGCAGTTTAAGTATCAGCAACCAAATCGGAATCATTTCTTGACTGAGATTGTCGATCCGTTGGGCAGGTCGGGTATCAAGACTGAGTATAACGATAAGGGGCAGTTAGCTAGTTTGGTGGATGCTTTAGGAAAAGAAGTTGCACTTGCCTATGACCCCACGAATAGCAAGCAGACTGTGACAGATGCTTTGGGTAATCCTACGACTTATGTCTATGATGCTAGGGGGAATGTGGTCACGGAGGTGGATGCTCTGGGTGGGGTGATTACCAGAACTTATGATCTGGAGAATAATCTGTTATCTCAGAAGGATGCTTTGGGAAGAGAAACGAAGTATACCTATGACAGTTTTAATAACAAGCTCACCGAAACTGATGCCTTAGGTAATACCACCCGTTATACCTATAACTCCTATGGACAAGTCCTAACCAGAGTCAATCCATTAGGCGAATCCACACGCTATGAATATGATGGTCGTGGAAATCGTCTCACTCTTACCAATGCGTTAGGTCAGAAATTAAACTATGGCTATACCATCCAAGGTAGACCGAATTCCATTACCTCAGCCGACGGCAGCACTACAAGTTTTATCTACGATAACCAAGGCAATGTCACCAGTCAAACCGATGCCCTAGGTAGAGTCACAAGCTATACCTATGACCGCAACGGTAATCAGCTTTCCGAGACTAAAAACGTTACTGTAAATGGCGTAGTGCAAACCATAACTACTTCCAATACCTACGATGCCAATAATCGCGTATTAACTTCTACCGATCCATTAGGGAATATCAATCGCAATGAATATGATGCCCTCGGACAGTTAAAAGCTACAATCGATCCGCTAGGAAGACGTACCGAATATGTCTATGACACCAAAGGACAGCAGACCGAAATTAAATATGCCGATGGTACTTCTGAAAGGACTGAATATGAGGCCAAAGGACAGCTAGTTAAACAGATTGATGCTTTAGGTCGAGTCTCTCAAACGATTTATGATGCTTTGGGTAGACAAATCGAGTCAATTCTGCCTGATGAGACACCTAACGATCTGACTGATAATCCAAGATTCAAAACCACCTACGATCTGGCTGGACAAGTTCTATTCCAGTTAGACGAGCGGGGAAATCGCACCGAATTCAAATACGACTTAGCAGGAAGAAGAACTGAAACTAAGGATGCCCTAAATAACGTCACTACATTCCTCTATGACAATGCAGGGTATCGCACCGCCGAAACCGATGCTAGGGGCAATACAACTCGCTATCAATATGACAAAATCGGCAGACCGACCAAAACTATATTTGCTGATGGCACCTTTACCCTAACTGAATATAACAATCGCGGTTTACGCAGTGCCTTTAGCGATCAGGCAGGAAATACCACATTCTATATTTACGATAAGGAGAATAAGCCTGTAGAGGTGATCTATGCCGACAATACCCCTAATACCCTTACCGATAATCCCCGCAGTTATACAGAATATGACGAACTGGGAAGAGTAACTGCTCGTATTGACGAGAACGGTAATCGCACCGAAATGGTCTATGACAAAGCAGGAAGACTGATCGAAGAACGCAGTGATTGTGCTTGCCGCCGCATGAACTATACCTACGATGCGTTAGGAAATCGCCTCACCCAAACCGACCAATTAGGCAATGTCACAAGATTTGAGTATGACGTAGTAAATCGTCCGTTCAAAACTATTTTTGCAGACGGGACATTTACCCAAGAAACCTACGATAGTGCAGGGCAACTCACAGCCAAAACGGATCAAAATGGATACAAAACTAGCTATGAATACGATGCTCAGGGTCGGTTAAAAGCTGTAATTGATGCTTTGAATAATCGCACTGAGTATAGCTACGATATTTCTGGAAATCTGAAGTCAGTTAAGGATGCGAACAATCGCACTACCAGTAATGAATACGATGCCTTAAATCGCCGAGTTGCGACAATCTTGCCCCTAGGACAGCGATCTACCATGACCTACGACCCAGTGGGTAATATGTCGAGTTTGACTAATTTCAATGGTGAAGTGATTAACTATGAATACGACAAACTCAATCGCTTGAGTAAAAAGATTCTGCCCGATGAGACTTTTACCATGACCTACGCTGCGATCGGTAAGATGGCAAGTGTAACTGATAGCCGAGGTACGACTACTTATAGCTATGATGTGCGGCAAAGATTGACCGAACAGATGGAACCCGATGGTAAGTTCTTAAGGTATGGTTACGATGGGGCTGGAGGTTTTGAGGTTTGGTCTTTCATTTATCGGATTAAGCTATCTTTCTTCTGCCAGAGGACACCCGATTTATCGGGCGGTGAATGGCAGTCAATCGTGGTATAAATCGGTCTGGCGGGGGATGAGACATGGGTTGAGTCCTAGTTAAGAGGTGTAGAAGCAGAAAACCTAAGTCGTGAGTCTTAGGAATCCCCCGATAAATCGGGGGAGGATGTCAAAAATCCACACAAATCTAATGTGGAGTAATGCTAGTCTTTAATAGATACTTAATCTAATAATGCTCTCATTACCAAAAGCTATGTTAACTGATCGCAATGCCAAAACTTTTACTCTTTTGGGGCAATCTGAACCAGAGCTAACAGAGTGGATGGAACAACAGGGGCAACCAAGGTATCGGGGTAAGCAACTCCATGATTGGCTCTATCACAAAGGCATCCATTCCCTAGACGAAATTACAGTTTTCCCTAAGAGTTGGAGAGAACAAATTGCCCAAAACCCAGTTAATATCGGCAGATCAGAAATTCATTACCGTCACGCTACCCCTGATGGCACAGTTAAATATTTGTTAAAGCTCTCGGATGGGGCGATCGTAGAAACAGTGGGTATTCCCAGCAGCCAAAGATTAACTGTCTGCGTTTCCAGTCAAGTGGGTTGCCCGATGGCTTGTACCTTTTGTGCCACAGGTAAAGGTGGATTTGAGCGCAATCTGGCAAAACATGAAATTATTGATCAAGTCCTTACTGTGCAAGAGGATATGAAACGTCGGGTTAGCCATTTGGTATTTATGGGTATGGGAGAACCGCTATTAAATACTGACAATTTACTTGGGGCGATCGCTGTTTTAAACCAAGATGTTGGCATTGGGCAGAGAATGATCACTATTTCCACCGTTGGCATTCCCAATCAAATTCTCAAACTAGCCGAGCATCATCTCCAATCTACCCTTGCGGTCAGTTTACACGCCCCAAATCAACAACTCAGAAAAACTCTAATTCCTTCAGCCGATCGCTATCCCATAGAAACTTTAATTAGAGATTGTCGTGAGTATGTCAGCATTACAGGGCGACGTATTAGCTTTGAATATACGCTTTTAGCTGGAGTTAATGATTCCCCAAATACAGCTAAGGAGTTAGCTGCCCTAATTAGGGGCTTTCAAAGTCATGTGAATTTAATCCCCTATAACCCAATTAAAGATGGCGAGTATGAACGACCAACTTTTAAGGCAATTCAAGCTTTTTCTGATGTTCTGGCTAGTGTCGGTATCACGGTCAGTATTCGCCGCACCAGAGGTTTAGAGGCTCAGGCAGCCTGTGGTCAACTTAGGGGAACCCACGGGAATAATTAACTTTATTTATATATTTACTCCCAAGGAAAAATCGGGTTTATTTGATAAGTAAGACCACCTACTTTGTTAAGCATTTCTCGTATTTCCAAAATATTTATTGCAAGTCCTTTATAAACACTAAATGGGGATTGTCTTTGAAGAAACTTTCTGGCAATTAAGAAATTTACCCCTGAGATACGAGAAACGGTTTTAATATGTTCTAGATTTTGATAGTCTCCAGATGTAATATCCACATTGTATAAAGTTAAATCTAATACTATCTCTGGAATGTATGTTGTTACAACTGACCAATCGCAGTTTACACAAAATATCCCTCCATTTCTTGGCTCTGTAAGACTTCCGCAATTTTCGCAAACTATTTCTTCAGAAAGCAGAGGTAGAATATTTAGCAACCACATAAAGTATTTGAGTGCAGCCCCGCTTTGGGCTTAGTTGATTTGGGTGCATTGTTGTTGGTAAAAAGAAGTTTGGGGCTAAAAAATAATTCCAGTTAAATTTCTAGTTTTTATTAATGGGGAGTAGATCGAATAGCTTGGCTGCTCCTCCAAGTAGAGCAATAATTACCGATACTAAAATCCCTCGGTTAATAAACTCTTGATTATCTAATCGCTTATCAATCCCGCTCACTTTTTCGTCTAGGGTTTTAATCTCACCCGTAAATTTTTGATCCAGTGCCTTAACTTCACCCGAAAGTTCCGCCTGTCCAATTTCGATCTTGTTGAGGCGATCATCTATTTTTTCCAGCTTCTGATTAACTTCTACAAACTTTTGGTTAACCTCTGCAAATTGCCTATCCATTTTTTGATTAACTTCTGCAAATTGCCTATCCATTTTTTGATTAACTTCTGCAAATTGCCTATCCATTTTTTGGTTAATTTCTGCAAATTGCTTGTCCATCTTTTGGTTAATTTCTGCAAATTGCTTGTCCATCTTTTGCTCAAAACGAGATAGAACTTCTTCGAGGCTATAGGTAAGAGTAGTGGAAGTAGTTGTCATATTCATTATTTATATATTTAGTCCATTTTCAAACTTTATCAGGATTTATACCGATTGACAGAAGTGATATTGACCAATTGATTACTGTTCACGTAAAGGTTTCAAGTTTTTCTTTTCCCGAACTTGCGTTAAATATCAAACTAGTTATCCTGCCAGCAATGAATCAAGTTTACCTTTTGCATCGAGGGCGTGAATCGCATCACAGCCGCCAATGTGGAGATCGTTGATAAAGATTTGCGGTACCGATCGCTTGCCATCAGATCCCCTAGCTACCATTTGATCACGAGCCTCTTCATCACCATCAATTACATATTCTATATAGTCAATATCCTTCTTGTCTAAGAGTCTTTTGGCTCGAATACAAAAAGGGCAAGAACTCCAAGTGTAAATTTCAACCTTTGCCATATTCTAATTAGGGATTGTGATTATATTAAAACTGCAAACTCAGCTCCTAAAAACTGTAGGATTACCGCCCGCAATTATGGCATTATAGTCTTGAATATTCTTAACAGTCCGCAATTTAGGACATAAATGTAGATGACTAAAGGGCAAGATCAAACCGAGCTTGGGGTCGACCTTAATTCTAAAGGCGAAATGAGAAGGCTAAAAGCCGCGATCACTCTGGGTTCTATCTACAGCAGTATCTTACTCCTACATTTATCAACTTGGGGCGCAAATATTATACTGGGCTTCCTTGGCGTGATGTCATTTCATGCCTTACGTTTGCTAATTCCCAGCCAGCCTCATCAAAGCACTAATCAAAATAAAGATCAGCTTAAATCAGAATTAGGTGATCGAGAATTGCCTTTCTTTTCCCTCCTTGTTGCAGCCAAAAATGAAGAATCGGTAATAGCCAATCTAGTTGAGGGTTTATGCCAAATTGATTACGATCCTAGCCGCTTTGAAATATGGATAATTGATGACAACAGTAGCGATCGCACCGCTTTGATCCTAGGGCGACTGCAACAAAAATATCAACAACTCAAAGTTCTAAAAAGAGGAACTGATGCTAAGGGGGGGAAATCTGGAGCCTTAAATCAAGTTTTACCTCTAACCCAAGGCGAAATTATTGGCGTATTTGATGCCGATGCCCAAGTGACCGCCAATGTTTTAACTGCCCTTTTACCTTTATTCCAAAAACCTAAAATCGGAGCAGTCCAGTTACGCAAAGCGATCGCTAATGCCTCATCTAACTTTTGGACAAGGGGACAGTCGGCAGAAATGGCTCTAGATATTTTCTTTCAAAGTCGGCGCAATCAAGTTGGGGGAATTGGCGAACTGCGAGGAAATGGTCAATTTGTCAGGCGTTCAGCCCTAATTAGTTGTGGCGGTTGGAATGAGCAGACGATCACCGATGATTTAGACCTCACGATCAGGCTACATCTAGATCATTGGGACATAGAATGTTTAGTGCATCCAGCCGTTAATGAAGAAGGCGTAACCACCCTAAAACAGCTATGGCATCAACGTAATCGCTGGGCAGAGGGCGGCTATCAGCGTTACTTAGATTATTGGAGTCTGCTGGGTAATATGGGGATTCGCAAAACCTTTGATTTAGGCATATTTCTATTAATTCAATACATTCTGCCCACAGCCATAATTCCAGATTTAGTCGGGGCGATCGCTTTCCATGAGAGACCCCTACTTACCCCGATTTTCGCAATTGCTACTATTCTGTCTACAATTGGGATGGCGGTGGGAATTAGACAATCCTACAGAGCTTCTTTAACCTCAATCCTAATTCAAACCCTGCGTGGCACCATCTATATGCTGCACTGGATTCCCGTAATGGTAAGTGTAACTCTACGGATGGCAATCCGCCCCAAAAAGCTAAAATGGGTCAAGACGAACCATCAAGGGCTGGGAGATAATCTAGGTTTAGATAGTTTAGATGAATTAGACAACGAGCTTAAACATGGATAAAGAACGTGGATAAAATCAGCATGAAAGTCTATCTTCTTCCCGTACTTAAGGATAACTATATCTTTCTGCTACACAACCCAAGTACAAATACTGCCATAGTTGTTGATCCTGCCGTATCTGAGCCTGTAGTGGCAAAACTAGCCGAACTAGGTGCAACTTTGATTGCCATTCTGAATACCCATCACCATCACGATCACATCGGTGGCAATCAGGAGTTATTAAGGACTTTCCCGAATTTAGTAATCTATGGCGGCGAGCTAGATCGAGGACGGATTCCCCATCAACAGGTTTTCTTAAAAGATGGCGATCGCTTAGACTTTAAGGGAAAATTTGGTGATAATTCTGCCGAAGTTCTATTTATTCCTGGACATACCTTCGCCCATATTGGCTATTACTTTCATCACACTGGGGATTTATTCTGCGGAGATACCCTATTCGGTTGTGGCTGTGGCAGATTATTTGAAGGTACCCCTAGCGAGATGTTAAACTCGTTGCAAAAACTTGCCCTTTTACCCGATACCACCCAAGTGTGGTGCGCCCACGAATACACGATCGCTAATCTCAGATTTGCCCTAACTATAGATCCTCGGAATCTAGCATTACAAGCCCGTATGCAAGCGGCAACAATTACCAGAGCTAAAAATCAACCAACTATTCCCACTAACATTGGGCTGGAGAAACAAACAAATCCTTTCCTACGCTGTAATTTCTCTGAAGTTCAAGCTAGAGTTGGATTTACCGATCCCCTGCGAGTCTTTACTAAACTGCGTGACATGAAGGATATTTATACTTACTAGATGATTTCTAAATTACTGCTAGAGATCAACAAAATCATAAAAATCTAGTTGGTTTTGGGGAATTCATGGAAATCTCTGTAAAATGTATTCATTAATACAATCTACTATTTGCTTGCAAGTTTAATTAAAAATAAGTACTTTTAAATACCAAATAGCTTGGGCAGTATTTATTTTTTAGCGTCGAATATAGTTTTATATGGGGTTCAGAGATCGAAGTGGTAGCAGTTCCTAACAAGCCTCTAGTTGAGGTGTTTCGTGAAATGAATGGGGGAATGTTTCCGCCGGTAGTTGAGACCTTTGAGCGTGGCAAAACCATATTTTTCCCTGGTGACCCTGCCGAACGGTTTTACTTTTTAGTGCGTGGAGCTGTAAAGCTTTCACGAGTATACGAAGCAGGAGAAGAAATTACAGTTGCTCTATTACGTGAGAATAGTGTATTTGGCGTTTTGTCATTGATTACAGGTAATCGCTCTGACCGCTTTTACCATGCTGTAGCTTTTACTACTCCTGTAGAACTGCTGTCAGTACCAATTGAACAAGTGGAAAAAGCCTTAAAAGAAGACCCCGAATTACCCATGTTTTTATTAAGAGGGCTATCTTCTCGCATTTTACAAACAGAGATGATGATTGAGACCTTAGCCCATCGGGATATGGGTTCTAGGCTAGTAAGTTTTCTGCTAATTTTATGTAGAGATTTTGGTCTACCTTCGGCTGATGGCGTAACTATTGACTTAAAACTATCCCATCAAGCGATCGCCGAAGCTATTGGTTCTACCCGTGTCACAGTTACTAGGCTTTTGGGAGATTTACGCAATCAAAAAAGAATATCAATTTCTAAAAAGCGGATTACAGTGCATAACCCCATTGAGCTAAGTCAGCAGTTTGCGTAAGTAATTATTTTTTTATAGCAATAAAAAAAGGGCTTATTTTTACCTAAGCCCCTTCACTATTAATCAGGTTTATAAAGAATTTCGTAAGATATCAATTTTATCAATTCTTTCCCAAGGTAAATCTAGATCGGTACGACCTAAATGCCCGTAGGCAGCTACATTCTGATAAAAACGTCCACCCCGTTCTTTAGGTAAGTGCCTAAGATTGAAGGTTTTAATAATTCCTGCTGGTCTTAAATCAAAATTATCTGTAATGAGTTTAAGTAATATCTCATCAGATACCTTACCTGTACCAAAGGTTTGAATGTTAATGCTGGTTGGTCTAGCTACACCGATCGCATAACTAATTTGGACTTCACACTTAGTTGCTAATCCAGCAGCCACAATGTTTTTAGCTACATAACGACAAGCGTATGCGGCACTGCGATCGACCTTAGTGGGGTCTTTACCCGAAAATGCTCCGCCACCATGCCGAGCATAGCCACCGTAGGTATCGACAATAATCTTCCGACCAGTTAAGCCTGAATCTCCTTGGGGGCCACCAATTACAAATTTACCCGTAGGATTGACTAAAAAGCGAGTGTTGGCATTGGGTTTAACATTTTCGTCTTCGGCAAACATTGGTAAAACTACTAGTTTCCAGAGATCGGCTTTAATAATCTCTTGAATTTTCTTCTCATCACTTACTCCTTCAATGGAGGCAGTATGTTGGGTAGAGACTAAGATCGTATCAATACCAACGGGCTTATCATTTTCATACTGGATCGTAACCTGAGTTTTACCATCAGGGCGCAGGTAAGGAAGCTCACCATTTTTACGCACATTGGCTAACTGGCGGGCAAATCTATGGGCTAAGGCAATTGGGACTGGCATCAGTTCTGGGGTTTCATTACAAGCAAACCCAAACATTAAGCCTTGATCCCCTGCCCCAATCGCTTCAATCGCCGAGTCAGAGTCTACACCTTCACGTCTTTCCATGGCTTCGTTAACGCCTTGGGCAATATCAGGAGACTGCTCATCTAGGGCAACTAAAACCGCACAACTATTTGCCGAGAACCCATTTTCTGAGTCGGTATAGCCAATTTCAGCAATTTTCTTGCGGGCTAAATCAGAAATATTGACGTAAGCTTCCGTAGTAACTTCGCCAGTAATAAGTACCAAACCAGTGCTAACGACTACTTCTGCTGCTACGCGAGATTTAGGATCACTAGTTAATAGGGAATCTAGGATACTATCTGATATCTGATCGCAGATTTTGTCAGGGTGACCTTCTGTAACCGATTCAGATGTGAATAAATAACGACCAGCCAGATGTTTTCCTCCAACAGAACTAGTTAATATTATGGATGTGAGTATTACTTAGAAATATTTTCTATTCACTTCAGTCAATACCAAATATGTAGAGCTTAATTCAAGTTTATACATTTCTGCAATTAGCTGACAGAAACTGTAGAATTTTGCTTCTACTTATTGCTAATTAAGATCTGACTTGGTATTAAGTAATTGATACTTTAGCACCTAGATTAGTTTGTGCACAGTTTAGAAGGGAATATCATCTTCTTTGGGGATCACTGTAGCCGCAGGGGGAACAAATTTAGCAGGAATGGCCATGGGTGGACGGGAAGTAATATCGCTGGTATTAGCTTTATCAATGGGGTGGATGCGTTGGGCAGTTAACTCTGTCACTTTTTCTTTGTAGCCATTACGTTCTAGGAGATTAATTCTGAGTCGCCCTTCGATAATTAGGCGATCGCCCTTTTGATATTTCTTCTCCATAATTTCTCTAGCCAAGTTATTCCAGCCTGTAACTTTAAGCCGAGAGGGAGTATCTTCGGCATTTTTTCCAGGAAACTGGACTAAGAAGCTAGAAATTTCATTTTGATTATCAGGAGTAGAGCGAAGTTCTGGCTCTGTGAATACTTCAGCCATTAAAATAAAGGTGTTCATTACTTTAAGTTGTGCTTAGAATTTATTAATACTTAGAATTTACTAATCCTACATTTATTCCGATCAGAAATTTATATATTTAATCAGTAAGATAGGCGATAAAATCATGAAAAATTATTTGCCTGCGTTACAAATTTAAACTTTGATATGTAGGCTGTCTATGCTCGAAACCTTAATTGTCAGTTTATTCACCCTAGATCTAAGTCTGCTAGTAATTATTATTAATAGGATCTCCAAACCATATCAGCCCTATATGACTCAAAAACAAGAGGAAGCCCTGCATGAATATCAAGAACATCAAAAAGGTTGGGAATTTAAAATTTTAAGGACTGGGGATAATGGGTTTCGTCGGTATGAATTATTAAAGCTGGTTTGTTTAGAAGAGTTGGATTCAGGCTGGATTCTTTTAGAAAAACTAGATGATAGCCGCCTCAGATTTCGTCGTCCAGTTAAGTTTAGAGAAAGAGATCACCTTGCTAAATTGGATCCCTACCGTTCTTTTTATGGTAAATCTGGAGAGGCTGCAAATTTTGTCAGCATCGCTTTGCTTGTGTTATTTATGTCTATTCCCGTTTTTTTCGGGTTTGCATTTATGCAAAATATCTTCAAATCAATCCACTTCCAAAACCCGCAACCAACTACTAAGACTAATGCTAATCCTCAAACGCCAGTTTTATTAACGCCTAAGCCCGCTATTAAACCTTAGTCTAAGTCAATATTAATGTGCCAAAAAAAGTTCTAGGAAATCTGGGCGAAAACCTAGTTACAGAATTACTAGAAGCCCAAGGGTGGCAAATATTAGCAACGCAATGGCATTGTCGATTGGGAGAGTTGGATATAGTAGCCTGCGATCGCCAATGGTTAATATTTGTAGAAGTAAAAACCCGCAGTGTTGGCAACTGGGACTTAAATGGAGCCTTGGCAGTTACCAAATCTAAACAAAGAAAAATATATTTAGCCGCCCTAAAATTTCTGGGACTAAATCCCCACTTAGCCAATTTAAGTTGTCGATTTGATGTGGCTCTTGTCGTTAACCAGCTAAATGCCAATCAAAATGTTGATAGAGATCTCTACCTCCATGACTATATTGAATCTGCCTTTAACGGAGAAGAGTTGTAACTAGCCACATTACTAAGAGAATGATCCCTGTGGAAATTAGTCTGGCAAATTCATTAATGGGAATCACAGAAAGTAAACCCAAACTAGCAATTACTCCGAATACTAATCCTGACATTGCTAAAAGCAGCGATCGCCAAAACCGATTTTCCTTACGTCTCAGGAAATAGATACTTGCCAATAGTGCCAACGCCATCCAAATATTAGAGGAAGTAGGAAGTAGGACATTTAAAATGAATAAACCACCAAATACTCCCGAATAGGTAAGTAAATCTTGGCGAGTAGGATTATCTTTAAGGTTTGATAGCCAGCGCAACTTAGGTTGAGTTACCAAAGGTTGCAGGACAGAAGGGGCTGTAGTTATGTTTTTTTCAGGAAACCTAATCCGATCTGGAACCTTAATTTTACCTTCTTGTCTGGCTTTAAGACGATCCATAAGTATAGCATCGTAGGCAGATTCAACTAACTCTTGGGCAGCAGGATCACCATCTAGCTCTACAATAAGGCGATCGCGAGCATCCTTAACTTCCTCAAAAGAGGCATCCTCTGTAACTCCTAGCTTGTTGTAGGGAGTAAAGTCAGTCATTTTAATTAGCTTTATGCTTTATATCTAACTTAATTTCTAGGGATATCTTAACTCATTCTTTACTCATTCTTTTATACAGGTGTAGCTAATATACAGGTGTAGCTAATATACAGGTGTAGCTAAATTAAATCTCAAGATGTTAAAGCAATCCGATCAGAATCGGAGATAACTAAAGGCGATCGCAAACATAAATAGGTTAATGCCCCAAATAGAGGAATACTAGACACTAATATAAAAAATCGGGGATCTTCCATCCCTCGGCGGTGCATATCATCAGTTAATAGCCACGGGAATAATAGACAGAGAAAACAGAAATCTAAACTCATGACATGAATAAAGCGATTAGTTTGAAATTGAGTTATAAAATCGGCCCAGTTGCCCTCTCTAAGTCCATATCCTACTAGATAAACAGCAACGATCGTCAATAAAACCCCAATCCACCGAGAATCAAACAAATTAATCAGCCAGTTCTTTTTACCAGCAAAAGTGGGGTTAGGATTTCTTAGGGCAAAGTAGGGCAGTAATCCAAAGGCTCCAATTCCAAAAGTCAGAATTGCAAAAATCCATGCAGGAACCTTTTGTCCTCGACCGTCACTAAAAAGCACACAGGCATAGATTGCAGGCAAGACTCCCATGAGATTAAAAAGGGCAATAATAGCTGGATTAATTCCTTCCAACGTTCCACCTATCAAGTTTTGAATTAATAAAGTCGTACCTGGTTGGTCAGGGGGTGCTAACAAAAATGCGTAGGCTCCAAATGCCAGCCAAACTAAGCCAAAGATAATCTTTTTTATCATTATGAATATAAATTTTTAACACCTATTTTCGTCTTATTCTATCAGTGCTATATGCGTGAATAAATACACTCACCTAAGCCTGAGCTAAGTCTTACTGTGAAATAGATTCCTTATGCTAATATCTAACTAAGGGCATATAGCTCAGTGGATAGAGCACCAGGTTCCGGTCCTGGGTGTCGGGGGTTCGATCCCCTCTATGCTCATAGTTGTGATCGCTTCTGACATGGCATTCTGACTAACTGGTTACTTAACTTGGACAAATCTTGGACACAATTACCAGCTAAAATTGCTTCTAAGTCATACCTGTAAGTAGCTCTTTCGCTATTAGTAAAACTTTTGATATTGTTTGCCTTGCTCCCACCGATTGCGCCTGTAATTTCGCACCGTCTCCTGAGATACTTAGTAAATGACCTCAAGCAAATTAGATTTTATCAAGATGTAAGGCAGGATGGAAAGCAAGAAGGTAGGTTAGAAGGTCAGCAAGAAGAAGCAGAAACTTTACTCATGCGGCAGCTATCTAAACGATTTGGGAAGTTAAGCGATCGCCACCAAACTCAAATATCAGCCTAGAAATTACTCAACTAGAAGATTTAGCCGAAGCATTACTGGACTTTCAAAGCATCTCGGATTTAGAAAGCTGGTTAGAAGCACAAGCAGCCTCCATGCTAGACTTCTGCCATGCGTACCGATACCATCTTCTATAAAATTTTCTTAACATTCCATTCTTTGCTGTTTGAACTAATCGGCTTACCCGATGAGAATGGTGATGGCTATGAGTTTATATCTGTCGAAGTCAAAGAAAAAGCTTTTCGTTTTGATGGTATTTTTATGCCTGACAGCGAAGATAACCCCATCTATTTTGTGGAAGTGCAATTCCAACCCAAGTCAGATTTTTACTGGGAATTTATCACTGAAATTAACATTTATCTCAACCAGTACAAACCAGTTCAAGACTGGAAAGCCGTTGCCATATTTGCCAAGCGCAGCATAGAGCCTGAAAGATTAACATTATTTCAGCAGGAATTGATAGCTACAGGGCGTATTATCCGTATTTATTTAGACGAGTTGCCATCAGGCTCAATCGGGATAGATTTAATCGGACTAATTGTTAGCAAAGAAGCCCAGACTGTAAAAATAGCAAAGCAACTAATGCAACGCACAGAGGAGATTGGTGATATTACCTTCAAGCAGGGTGTTGTAGAATTGCTCTTAGAGTGCTTAGTATCAAAGTTATCTAATTTAACTCGTCAGGAGATTGAAGCAATGTTTTTAGTAAATGACCTCAAGCAAACTAGATTTTATCAAGATGTAAGGCAGGATGGAAAACAAGAAGGTCAGCAAGAAGAAGCAGAAACTTTACTCATGCGGCAGCTATCTAAACGATTTGGGAAGTTAAGCGATCGCCACCAAACTCAAATATCAGCCTTAGAAATTACTCAACTAGAAGATTTAGCCGAAGCATTACTGGACTTTCAAAGCATCTCGGATTTAGAAAGCTGGTTGGAACAGCTCTAAAATTATTAATTAGAAGTTAAGAACGATGCTCTATATTTACCCCAAGTTGGTTATATTACTGGCGACTTAGATATTCACGACATCGTAATTGACGATAAGCACCAAATTGTTTTTGCCAATACCCTATTTATATAATGATCCCCATAAATCGGAAAAATAACTAGTAGAGGTTTTGCAATGCAGAGGAAAAAACACAGCCCAGACTTTAAAGCAAAAGTTGCCTTAGAAGCACTGAAAGGACTAAAGACAGTTAATCAGATTGCCAGGATAATTACCATTGATAACACTTATCCCTACTTTGCCGATTCGTCATTATCAGCCCTCGATCGCATTACCGACTTTAATCCCACTGAAGGCGATCGCATTACCCTTAATTCAATACCTAGCAGCGTATTTAACGGAGGTGTATTCTCTAACTCAACTTTAAGTGGAGCGATCGATGCCGCCTATGCCGATGTCAATCCTAATCTTGCAGGAAATCAAGCAT
>VYKS01000518.1_pt1 | contig 16646 bp, 18 predicted proteins | sample 5114511 | NCBI WGS metagenome assembly VYKS01 (sample SAMN12291795, study PRJNA351875) | freshwater metagenome | isolation source: freshwater lake | place: USA: Michigan, Gull Lake | collected 2011-07-05 | reverse complement strand
AACGAGCGCAGCCCATCGTTCTTCTCAACAAGGTTTCTTGCTCAGAAGTTGGATAGAATCGGTATTTGAAAGCTTTTTGCATACCTTACATTATAGCACTTCTGATGTAAGATTGTTTATAACTATGAGTATTCCTACTGCAATTCATCCCATCGGTAAACCGAGGGTCTTCTTGCAGAGGATAGATAAAAAAGCGATCGGCTATTAACCGATCGCTTAGGGGCAGAGAAACTTTAAGCCTTACTTATATCTTCTGTTTGTTCTATTTCAGAGAATTTAGGCAAGCTGGCAGTCAATAGGTTATTCACCTTGGCTAAATGCAAATCATCCTCGAACACATTGACGCAGTGACCCAAGATCGTATCTTCATCATCATCATCGACAAGACGAGAACCGAAGCTAATTACCGAGCAATTGTAAGGTTTACCATCGGGCAGATTACCAGATTTGTTAACGAAATTGGCACTCCAAACTAATTCCCTTGGGTCTATACCACTAGCAACTGCTTCGGCAAGTTTTGCAGCAAAATTGGCAAGGCTACCTTTGCGACCAGAGTTTTGATTTTTAATCTTGGTGGCATAGACAAGACGCTCTCTCAAGAAATCGCAATTGATTGGCGTAAAGATAATGGTGCCAATGGGTATATCTCTGTCCTTGTAAGGATCGAACTCATAGCCAAATTGCATAGCGAGGATAAAGAAATCCAGATTTTTATTACCTAAAGATTCTTCGCCTAATACCCAAGAACCTTTCTGAGCGCAGTTCGCTTGCAGGAATACGGGCATTTCTGGGATCGTGATACCAATAGGCTTTTCAGTTTTTGCGAAGAAACTTTTCCGTTCAATAGTTGCAGTTTTACCCATATTTTTTACCTTTTATTTTACTTTTTCTACCAATCACACTAACCGAAGGACTTTATAAATATTCGCTAAAGTAATCCTCATCTATGTCATCAAATTCCTCTTGTGACCTTGTAACCAAATCCCAATGACGACCATGCAGCGATTCTCTTCGAGATGCGTTCCGCCGCCATTGTTGTTTAGACATCTCATCTTCCGTACCATCTGGCATATCCTTAGTTCTATGAATTACATAAAACTGAAAGACTGCTTATCGTTTTAACGTTTGATGAAATCTTTTAGATTTGAATAGCCAATATGTCCCAAAACAGCATAGATGTGTTTACAGCAAGCGTGTTCCGTGCCAAACATTTCAGGATTATCTCGTATTTGTCTAGCAAAATCCTCACACCCACACTCTATGCGGCGGTACGCATCCCCACGGGAATCGCCCATTAAATAGACCAAATACTGAGTTTTTCGCTTTGGATTTTTAACCACAAATGAACCGCACAAAGGCACTGGTATTACTTCTAGATCTGCACTGCGACCTTTCCGACTTTCGGCAAAATTTTCTTTGAATTTTTTTAATGAAACCATTTTGGCTTTGCTGTGCGCCATGTGTATGAATGCACAATTGCCCCAAAGCTCTACTTTGCTTATATCTACTTCTTTGACATTCAAAATCCTTGCTGCTGATGCTTTTGATAGCATTTGGTTCGAGCTATTCATTGTATTTTTCATAGACTTCCCCCTTCCCGTAGGACTTACCCCTAGAACGGTACGCATACCGAAGGTAATCCCCTGTATTTTATATCGTGACTGTAAACGTTTATAGTCATTTTTTAACCAGTGTTCTAGGGGTGACTTTTTTGCGATCGCTTTTTTGTTTTTATGCGATCGCCAGACTGTGACTAACTTTCTCTGTTTTTCTAACTGACGTTCTAGGGGTAACTTTTTCTATTTTTTTGTGCGATCGCTATTTTTTTAATCTGACTGTAAACGTTTATAGTCATTATTCTAGGCGAATGTTCTAGCCTTCGCCTTGCCATCAAGTCTCTTGCATTATCAAAAATGGTCTGAAAGCTATATTTTGCAGGAATATAAAGCTCAACAGCCTACTAAAAAAAAATTGATCGCCGCAAGGCGAAGGGGTAATAAAGAAGTGTAAAGAAATATGAAGAAGTGCAAAGGGTTGAGGCAAAAGAACAGAGAAGGGAGTCCTCACCGCACAACAAACACAACCCGAAAACCGTAGGCGTGGCTCTGATCACGCGCATAGCTGCCGTCACGACACGCAGAACGACAAATCCTAGCATTGCTGTACCACGAACCACCACGCAGCAGTTTTCGGCTTTCGGGGTCTTCATAATTCTTATTATCTTTTATCCAAACACTTCCATCTTTTGGCGCTCCTTTATAACTATCGTGCCAATCATCAGCGCACCATTCCCACACATTTCCGTGCATATCGTATAAACCAAAGGCATTCGCCGCCTTAAAACTACCGACATCGGTTGTCTCATTTCGACCTTCGCCTTTCGGTGCATCGCCATAAGGATAGCCACCATCATAGTTGACGTAATCGGTTGTAATTGTATCGCCAAAATGGAAGGGTGTAGTCATTCCTGCCCGACAGGCATATTCCCATTCTGCTTCGCTGGGTAGCCTGTATTCTCGCTTTGTGAGCTTTGATAACCTTCTACAGAATTCAATAGCTTCTAGCCACGATACAGTCTCTACTGGACGTTTATCACCTTTGAAATGAGATGGCTCTGGGTTTAGTTCTTGAGAAAGTGTTGCCACAGAGCGCCATTGTTCTTGTGTAATTGGATATTTACCCATACAAAAAGTTTGCAGACTTACCTCATGTTGCGGACGTTCCCTATCTAAACTTTCCTTTTCGTTCTCTGGCGCACCCATCTTAAAACTGCCCGCAGGTATCTCTACCATTTCTAAGTCAATATTGTTCGGTAAAGTTTCGATAAAATACCGAGCCTTCTTGCGTGTAGTTGTATAAATGGGAATGACTTGAACTACGCTCATATATCAAGGAAAAAGATAAAAGGAAAAAAGACGTATTTCATCATTTTACTAGGATTAGCGATTTGTTAGTCCTAGATTGTTGGTGATAGAATTGTTTAAAAGCTAAGTATAAGGATGTTTATGACACACCAAAACAATCCATAACAACATCTCGCTATGTAACTCGCAAATCTACAGGCGAACCGATTGTAATTGGCACAAATACATCCGTTAGAGCGATCGTTGGCTTATGGAGATTAGGCACATCCCCCGAAGAAATTCCTAACTGCTTGCCACATCTAACTTTGGCACAAGTGTTCGATGCCCTGAGCTTCTATCAAGATAATCAAGCTGAAATCAATGAATATATCGATCGCAATCGTGTCCCCGAACATTTAATTCATCCTGCTGTAATAACTTCATTTTTTTAGGCTATCAATAATTTTCTGGCGTAGATACCAACTATGAGCATGAGCGAGATGGGCAAACCAACTTTGTATAGATAGATCGAGCTTATCGCGTTCTATTATTCCTAATTGACAGGCTTTTTTCATTACCCGCAAACGTCGCCTTCCTCTACGAAGGTTTTCACTACGCACTCGCAAGCGATCGCTTAACACCCGAAACCCCACAAAATTTGTTCCGTATTTTGTCTCGAACAATTGACTTTTAATCGGGTGAATCGTCAATTGACATCCTCCCCCGATAAATCGGGGGATTCCTAAGACTCACGACTTAGGTTTTCTGCTTCTACACCTCTTAATATGTACGTTTGAGTCAAGGTATCCGTAAGTTATGCGGTACAGCTATTATACCACGATTGACTGCCATTCACCGCCCGATAAATCGGGTGTCCTCTGGCAGAAGAAAGATAGATGTTCTCAAGATAGGCTTCAACTTGACATCTTGCATCAGCAAGAAAATCACGATCGCTATGAAACAATGCAAAGTCATCAACATATCGTAAATAGTTTTTAACTCGTAATTTTTCTTTTACAAATCGGTCAAAACCAGATAGGTAGACATTTGCAAAAAATTGGCTGGTCAGGTTGCCAATGGGTAAGCCAAGTTGTCGATCAAAGATCGGTTCTTGTGGGTTACTGCTATCAATGATTAGATCGATTAGCCATAAAGTAGCAGGACATTTGATTTTGCGGCAAATTTGGGCTTTTAGAGTTAGGCGATCGATGCTGGGGAAATATTTGCAAATATCGCACTGCAATACATAACGGTTTGTGCGCGAAAATTCGACAAATTGCTTTAGGGCGCGATGGTTGCCCTTGCCGACTCGGTTCGCATAGGAATCATGGATAAAAGTGCGATCGAAGATCGGAACGATGATATTGCATAGGGCGTGATGAACAACGCGATCGCGATAGGGTGCTGCTGAAATAAGACGGCGTTTGGGTTCGAGGATTTCAAAGGTTTTATATTTACCCGTTTGATAAGTCATTGTCTCTAAATCCTGTTGCAATGTGAACAGTTCAGACTCTAAGTTGTAATTAAATTCCAGAACATTATCGCGAAAGCGTTTACCCTTTTGGGCTTGCTTAGAGGCTTGAAGAAGATTCTCAAAGGCAATCACTTCTGACCAAAGATCGCCATATCTCTTCATATCTTCGATTTGCGTTTTTGTTGTTCGATCCAGCCGCCTAGTTGAGTGCCGATTTCAACAATGAGTTTGCTCGCATATTCGTAGCGATCTGGTTCCATTAAATTAAAATCAAGCATTAATCTGGTTTGGTGACGTAGCAGATCTACCGTGCCATTTAGAGGCTCTAATATTGTAAGTTTTTCCTTGGCGTAACGCGCAACAATAAGGCTTTTGAGCAGATCGTATAACTCGGTAATTATGCGATCGCCCAAACTAAATTTATGACTGCGTGGCAATCGATTCAAAATCGGCACATACCACTTAATCAGGTCATAAGTTTTCTGGACAATGGGGAGTTCATTCATGCAATATCCAATTTTTTAAAGATAGAGCGACTTTTCAGTTCCCTTACTAAGCTGCCCTAGCTATGGTTATATTCGGAAATTGTCACCAATATCACTGGAACAGGTCTGGACTCCCTAGTGTACGCTCGATAAATTCCCATTTATCAATTCTGACCGCAAGGAGTGCTCACCGCACAACATACACAACCCGAAAACCGTTGTTGTTGTTCTGATTACGCGCATTGTTGTTGTTACGATACGCAGAACGACAATTCCTAGCATTGTTGTTCCACGAACCACCACGCAGCAGTTTTGAGCCAATCCCAACCTATGTTCCATAAGTTCTAAGACTTATTAAAAAGGATAGGCTTGTTAACTATGACACGCTTTTGTCTTTTGGATTATATTTTCTATAATCTAAAAAAAATTTGATCGCCGAAAGGCGAAGGGCTAATAAAGAAGTGTAAAGAAATATGAAGAAGTGCAAAGGGTTGAGGCAAAAGAACAGAGAAGGGAGTCCTCACCGCACAACATACACAACCCGAAAACCGTAGGTGTCGTCCTGATAACGCGCAAGGCAGTCGACACGATACGCAGAACGACAATACCTAGCAAAGCCGTTCCACGAACCACCACGCAGCAGTTTTCGGCTTTCGGGGTCTTCATAATTCTTATTATCTTTTATCCAAATCTGTGAGTCTTTCGGCGCTCCTTTATAACTTTCGTGCCAATCATCAGCGCACCATTCCCATACATTTCCGTGCATATCGTATAAACCAAAGGCATTGGGTTGTTTTTGTCCGACAGGATGAGTTTGACTTTCAGAATTTTCATGATACCAAGCATATTCACCCAACTCAGCCGCTTTGTCACCAAAAGAATAAGCTGTAGTTGTTCCTGCCCGACAAGCATATTCCCACTCTGCTTCGCTTGGTAGCCTGTATTCCCGTCCTGTATGGTTAGATAACCTTCTACAAAATTCAATAGCATCTAGCCACGATACCTTCTCAACTGGAAGACCTTCACCTTTGAATTTAGATGGATCTGGTTCAAGGTAGGTTTTAACTTTTGGTAAAGTTGCCACTAATCGCCATTGAGCCTGAGTAATTGGATATTTACCGATCATAAAATCAGGAACGCTAACCTCATGCTGTGGGCGTTCATCATCATAGCCACCTTCTTCATCTTCTGGCGAACCCATCATAAAACTACCCGCAGGTATTTCCACCATTTCTAAATTAAGCATTTGGATAGAAACCACCTCAAACTCATCCGTAAGCCATTCTTTCCTTGTTGCCATCCTGATCAAGCTCTCAGCGCTAACCTCCTGCCGCACCTCTATTTCATCCGTCTCCAAAACCGTCATGGGCATCCCAAACCGATTAGTCAGCGTAATCCGAACCTTGCCACTTTTACCAAGACTATTCGGCTCAGGAGTCAGCAAAAACCTCGCAGGGCTATAAGTACCACCATAGCGATGCACGATCGCCACAGGCTCACCCAAAAACTCCACCCGAAAAAGCGTACCCGCATTAATAATGAACCGCACTGGCACTTCTTCGATGTCAGGATATGCCCAAGTATCGCCATACTGCAAAGGTTTGAGGTCAACCGTCAATAAAAAAGCAGTCCCAACTTTCGCAAGGCGCGGATATTGCAAGATCGGTTCAACTGTCAGTTCCGTAGCAATAACAGTACTCATGATTGACCACCTCCAGTAATTTTGACCACATCATCAGGGTTGCCATAGTAAACATAGGAGAAAATCTGCTCTGCTTGACGCTTCTGCAAATCATTACCAGAAAACCAATGCTTATAATTTGCACGAAGTTCTTGTAAAAATAGCGCAGGACTAACGCCATTATCACTACTTGCATATTCGATAAATTTCTTCCTAAACGCTTTAGCTAATTTTACTTCGACTTCTCCCATCGTTCCCAAATAACCAGAAGCTACTTGAGACAAAGCTTTTGCGGCAATCCCCGAAGGGCGTTTATCTTTCCATAGTAACTGAGCAGAACGGGGAGAATTTACAAATAAAAACAACGGACGATCATGTAAACATTTTTCTAATTCATCAAATCTTACTTGATTAAAATGTTTGTTTAGCTCCTGTTCGCAATGTAATAAAGCAATCGCCACAGGTTGCTGATCGTGTTTGCGAAGAGCTTCGCGCCACACATTAAGGCGATCGTGTAAATCATTGCAGTTCGCCCCAGATGGATGTTCGTAAGGAACCAAGCGACCTTGATAGGTTCTTGATAGCTTAAGGTCAAGAACAATCGGTTTAGCCCAAGCTTTTTGCTCAACCCAGCGCACGATTTTAGCCTTCTCCGCCAAAAATTCATTACTGTCTAATTGAATTGCTTCCCAAGAAATCTGCTGGCTAGTTCTATCAACAATCGCCAAGTTGAAGCGATCGTTAAAATAAGACTTTACACCGCGAAACCAATTAAGAATGTCATCAATACAATTTCTTGCAAAGTCCCATAAATCCAAAGGCATATTAGGGGCTAAGATCGAGCAGTTTAGAGATTCGTGAGGTGAAACTCCATATATTGACCATTCCGTCTCACCATTAGGAGTCACATAAAGAATGACAGCATTTTCGGCATTGGCGATATTGCCAGTCAGATTTACAGTTTTTGGCGGAGTGACAGAAACTGCTAAAGAACAAACTTTCACCTCTAACCGAGACGCATAGGACGTAAAATCAGCTTTACCTTCTTTAAAATCTAATCGCAAAGATCCTAACCCTTTACTTCCTTCTCTCACCATAATTGGAAACTCTTCTTTCCAATTTCCAAATTCATCAATTTGAAAAGACACTATTTTATTATCTAAGATCTCAAAATCATTGCCAACAAGACAAAGATCTAGCTGTTTTTTGATTTTTATAGGTTTTTGAATAAGTCTTGTTTTTTCGGCAGGATTTAGACTTACTGAGATACTCACAGAATAAACCTTACCTGCTTCAATATCAGCATCTTCGATAATTTCACTGCCATCCAAATTCTTTAATACCATGAAAAAATAGACAGGATCGGAAGAAAAATGGTTATTAGTCGTCTGCATCTGCGTAATATTACTAACCTGTCCACCATCTCCTGTAGAAACAATCTGCGATGAACTTGGGTTTCCAGTTGGCAACTCAGCAGAAGTTTTTTTCGCTACACTAGCATTGGAAGACTGCGAAACAATTTTATCCTTAAAACCTTCACTCATCACCATCCCTCCCCTAGCGAAATCGGTTCTAAAACTTCTCTAGAATTAACCTCTGGCAAAGATGGAGTCTTAATTTCCACCTGCTCCACCACTGCTCCCATTGCCTCAGCTAACTCAGCAACGTTATCAGGATAAAACATCGGCTGCGGGTCAAGCAGAACGATCTCTAATCTAGGAATCTCCGCCAAAACCTTAGCAGCCTTCAAAGCATCCTCAATCCCCTCATAGGAAACGCGATGATTTAACACCCCATCCAAACTGGCTTGCAAAGGAATATTACCGCGCCCATCCGTCAACACCACCAACCGCACCCGCACCAACTGATTGCGCCCATGTTGCAAAGCAGCCCTTGCCGTCCTTGCTGCCAATTCCAAACCATGAGCTAGAGGAGTCGCCGCCCCTGCTTCCCCTTCGAGAGCTTGAAATACTTCAGGCGCAAGTAAATTTCTGGCTGTTACCAAATGCGATCGCAGAGGTTCACTTGCCCCCTTTGCCCCAATACGAATGACACTAATACTCGCCCGATTCACATAAGCCCAGTCTCGTAAATGGGGAATCAGCGCATTTTCCCATTCACGATCTTGCAGACAAGTAAAATCGATCGCACAAATAAGCTGATATTGCGGCACGGGAACACGGCGATAGCTCCGCAAATCCGATAACCAAATCCGAAAATGGCGAGAATCATGTTTAAATTGCGGCAAATTGCGGCGGTAGTTCTGGAACTTTGCCGCCTCAAAAACAGTACCAAACAGCGAAATATCTTCTAAGGTCGCGGCTGGTTGCGTCCCAATCGGATGCCCAAACCCAGAACGAGGCGATCGCGCTGAAGCGATCGGTATTTTTAACGGCTCTAGCTCCCGCATCGCAGGGCAATCATCCTCAAGGTAGAGATTTTCTAAAGTCTCAGGCTCAGGTTCCACAGCAGCCACAGGAAAAATTGTTTCTACATCTGGCTTCACAACTGGCTGAATTTTCTCATCCTCGCCAACATCAGCACTATTTTGTCGATCAGGTTGGGGATTTACTATTGTTTTCTTTGGAATCGGTTCTATTGGTAGGATGACTGGCGCGATCGGCAAAGATAAATTCTGACTAAGCCCTAGTATTTTTGCAGCGCGATCGACCATCGCAATAGAAACTTCTGCTTCTTTTTCTAAACTCGCTAAACCTCTCGCCAGTCTTGCTAAGGCAAACAAACAACGCATTCCCGAAGGGACATTTTTAGTGAAATAAGCCTCTACCCTTGCGATCGCCTCATCAGTGATCGTTGCCATGATGCGATTAGAAATTATTTCCCGAGATCGCTCTGCTAATTTGCTCACCGTTGGCGATAACTCCACTGCATCTAAATTAGACTTTGATGCGCGATCGTACTTTTCAAACCGTTCTAGGGGGCTAAGTCCCTCAAAATGCTTAAAATTGGGCGATTTACACCGTAGGGCAAAACGATCCAATAAGTGCGGTGACACTTCCCCACGACGATCGCTCTGACAACCTGCAATACACCAAAATCGCGGTTGCCAAGTATAGTCAATACCATCCCGTTGCAAACTAGCCAATTCACAATCCAACAAAATCACACAAGCCCGCATCGCCGATAAACTTAGACGAGTGAGATCGGGAATAACCACTAGCAAAGGATTACTATCATGTTGGACAAGCTGACTCGGTTGCCAAATTATCTGAGAACTTTGGCGATCGCCCTCTGAACTAATGCCAAAATGTCCCCATAGGATCTCTTCTGTCGTTGCCGAATTTAGCGTTAATTTCCGTGCTGAAGACTGATGGGTGATCGTTAATATTTGCACCCAGAGATCGGCAAATTTGACCATATCCTTTTCAGTCGCATCAAAGACCAGCAAACCTTGTAAAGAAGGCTCAATCGCCGCTACAGTTAATAGTCTGCAAAAATTCTCTTCCTGTCGTGACTGAATCATTTGTGCCATGATGATTCTAGGACAAAGGTAAATTCAGTTCTTTTTTAACCTTCTGCTCTCGTTCTGCATCCCAAGCTAGAGTCCCTCCTCGTTGACGATGCTGCAATGCAAACTTTGACACTTTTAAAACATCATTCTCGGAAGCAGATTTTTCACCTTTTAAAGAGGCATGAGCCATCGCCGCCAAAGCCATGATGTAATCGGCTCGATGTCCTTCAGTATTAAATGCTTTAGCAACTTTCGCGCAATTATTTGCTAACTTATCGCTAATTGATTGCTGTTTAAAAAGCGCACGGGCTTGTTTTAATTTATCGGCAATTTGGAGATCGTCTTCTCTAGCTTTAGTTGAGATGGGCTTTGTATCAGCAAATCGCTCTGCCTCATACAGTAAAACATTTTTGAGAATCTGCGATCGCTTTGCCTCATGTTGCTCTGTCATCACTTCCACCATCAAACCAAATCGATCTAATAACTGGGGACGCAAACCACCCTCACTTGGGTTCATCGTTCCTACTAGGCAAAAGTCTATTTGCTTATTCTTTTCGTCCTGTCCCTCTTGCTCGATGTTCAAAATTCCCGTTGACGATACATCGAGAATAATATTCACAATGCGATCGTCTAAAAGGTTGACTTCATCAATATAGAGAATGCTTTCATGCGCCTGTTCGAGCAATCCCTTTTTAGGTATTAACTCATTAGAGGTCATGATTTTTTGCATATCCCAACCACCTACAACCCTATCCTCAGTGGCATTAATCGGCAGGGTGATTGGCTGTTTCAGATTAACCATCGCCCCAAATGAACGGACTAGTGTCGATTTACCTGTTCCGCGATCGCCACTCAGCAACACCCCACCAATTTTCGGCGCAATATAAGCTAGCTCCAAAGCCAACTTTAAATCTTCTTGCCCTACCATCATCGAGTAAGGCATCACTTGTATTTCTGGAATCTCTGGCTGTAAGTTAGTCATTGGAAACTAATGGGTTTGCTCCTGAGTGACACCAGAAATCCAAGCTTTGTCACCTGCCTCAATCCTTTGTATACCTTCTCCAGTCATCGTTTGACGAATATCAATAACGATCGCTTCTTTGCCTACAACTATTTCTTGAAGCCTTTCTTCGCCACCCAAAAGCTTGATTAGTTCTTCAGCAAAATCGGGATTGTCTTTGAGTCGGTAAGCCAAAACTTCTGTGAGTGCTTTTTGTAATCCTGCATTATTCGGTAAAGCGGCAACTGCTTCAGCCGCGTCATGCAAAGCTAGATCGCCTTTAAATCTAACTGCTATTTTTGCCCATAGTGTATTTGCTTGCTCCCAACCAGCATCCACAATTACATCGGCGATTTTCTTTTGCAAAGCAGTTCTAAAAGGTTCTAGATATGGTAAAAACGGCTGAAGAATCGAAACGGCACTAATAGCAACAGTAACGGGATCGCTCATAGAATTACGTGGGTTTAAATTACATTTATTATAAATCGGGATGCAACGAAATGCAGGGGAGTTAAATATATGCAGTTTTATCTACTGGTTCTGTAGGGCGGCTCTGCCGACCGTGTATTACTTCATGGTCACGGGGCGACATAAAAAAAGGGGCTTTACGCCCCTATTACTTTCCCTATTACTTTACTTACTCCGCTTTTTAATAAACTGTCTCAATACATTCATTCTTCTAATCCTCCCTCTTTCAAGCTCATCACCTTCAGCTATGCAGCTTCTCAATATTTCTAATTCAGCTTTAGCTTTTTCTATTACTGGTAACTTTTCTGTACCTTGTAAGCAGAAGCATCTACTATTTTGCCTCTCGCTTATCGGGACATACTCATTACTTCCCTCTACTTTTTCAATTAATTCCTCTAATTTTTCATATATCCAAATCCAAAATTCCATATTAATTACTCCAAATTTAATAATTTCTCTGCCCGTCAAAACTAGCCGAGTGTCAAGGGTTAGGAACTGTTAGGTCGGAGTGCTTGGAGAGCCGACGACCTTACAGTTCTTTACTTGCGCTTTGCGCCCTTGAAGCTCAGGCTATTTTGCAAAGCAGAGATGGGGGGGGAATGGGGGGAACCACCCCCCTCAGCGTACTCGCTGTCAATACGGTGGGATTGGGGGGGGTTTGGGGGGGATGGGTCGGGCGACCCCATTTAGGGTTTCACTGGAATCGGAGTTGTAAGGTATGCGAAATCGGTAATGATCTGGTTGTCAGGTTTAGCTCTTAATTCACACATTTACCCTCTGAGCGATCGCTTATAAAGTTAAAGATGAGAACGAAAAAACGAATGTAAAGATCCTTAAATCCACGCGGATCTCTAGTTTTTGGTTTACTTACTTTGCCGAACGAGAAAACTGACTATAAACGTTTACAGTCAGATTCATGATCGATGTTCTAGGGGTAACTAAAATAAGCAACCTTGCAATATATCGCTTGTTGACTTAACAGATTCAAACTTAAATTCAGTTTGCACAATATGCGGTTTCTCCATGATTTTTTGGATTGGGAAATCAATGACATTACTAAGTTCTGGCAAAGTATCAATAATGTTATCAATCCAATCTGGTCTATGTTCCAGATTAATTAATTTATCAATGATGTGTGATTCTGGCTGAATATAATCGGCGCATACACTCCAAGTTGCAAAGCTTTTGATTGAATCATCCTCTTTAACTTCCTGAAGTAAAGCCTCAATTTCTTTGATTCTCGCCTTCATACAAGCCATTTTATCTAAGTGTTCAAATGGTTTATTTACTTGCTGTTCGATCGCAATTAAATCTATTCGAGCTTGCTCTAGCTTTGCTTCTTGATTAGCCAAAGTATCTTTAATTCCACGACTAAGCATATATCTAATAGATTCATAGTCTACATGATTCATCTGATAAGAATTTAAGCCACAGAGGGCAAGTTTAGTATCAAAGAATCCAATTGCCTTAATTGTGAATTTGCCCACTGTAACTGATAATCTTTCAACTACTGATTCAGCCTTAACTAATTTTCTAAGAGCTTTATTAATCAAAGGAATTTCAGTAACTTCCTCATCATTTATGAAGATTGGCGCATCAGGATCGATGTCCTCTAAATCCCGATAAATATTATCAATTATCTCTGGGATAGTTTCTAGTTTGGCTCTAAGTTTAGTGCTGTTGAAATATATTTGAGACTGCTTTTGTTCATGACCCTTGGCTTGAATCTTCAGCGAATTATACTCAGCATCTAACTTAGCCTTTTCCATGATGATCGGATTACCTGAAGCCATTGCTTTTACCTGAGCAAAAGACAACACAGCTTCATCAACATCTTCGGCTATACGGCTTTTTACATTACCGTTTGAAACTTGGGCAATGAACTTCGCTTTAGTTTCGAGCGTTTGCCATAAAAACGAATCAAAGCCAGCTTGTCTATTATTGCCTTCGGTGACATAGCGAAAACTCCAAACTCTGGAATATTTGTTACCTTGTCTGCGAGTACGTCCGGTTCGTTGTTCTACATCTGATGGTCGCCAAGGAGCATCGAGGTGATGTTCGGCAATTAAACGATCTTGAACATTAACACCAGTGCCGAGCTTCTCAGTCGAACCGATCAACACTCTAACTTGACCAGATTTTACTTTTTGAAATAGTGAGGACCGATCGCTATCATTTTTACAATCGTGAATTAGAGCAACTTCACTTTTGGGAATGCCCATACCAATTAATAGATCTCGGACATAGCGATAAACATTGTGCCGTTCAGGATGCGGTGTCGAGAAATCGCAGAATACTAACTGGGTCGCTCTATCATGCTTGGCAATCCTCCAGATTTTCCAAACATTCCAAGCACATTGATTAACTTTAGAATCGACATAATTGTTTCCTCTGGGATCGACTAATCTAATTTCTAAAGCAGCTTTGCGCCCATCGCTGGTAACTTTGAGCATATTATCAACTTCAGGTTCAACCAACCGCCTTTGAATCTGATCGGCTCTATATGCCAAAGCTTCTAAAAAATCATTTTGATCTTCAGAAGCTGGCGCAGCAACCTCAACTGTTGTTAATTCTGGCAAAGGTAAAACAACCTTATTCTTGGGGAAATCAGCAAAGCGAGAATATAACCGCATTAGTTCGGGCAGATTACAGAATTTGGCAAACCTAGTTTTAGTTTTGAAAGAACCCGAAGCTGTAATTTCTGGAGCCGTTACAGTTTCGCCAAATTGTGCAGCCCAAGCATCGAAATGTTGTAAGCCAATTTTGCCAAGGTAATCAAGGTCTAAGTATCTCTGCATCGTGAATAATTCAGCCACACTATTACTTACTGGTGTTCCAGTTGAGAATATTACCCTACCGCCATTTTTTTGCACATGACGCACTTTCATAAATGTGTCCATAGATCTTTCAGCATGAGAATTTGGCAGACCAGCAACATTTCTCATTGCAGTGTGATAACTAAGATTTTTGAAGAATTGGCTCTCATCAATGAACAGAGCATCAATACCAAGCTTTTCCCAATCCACACAATCATCCTTGCGGATTGAATTTGTAGTTTTTGCAATCTTGTTATTGACCGACATGATCCTTCTTGACAGAGCTTTTTCAGTACCACGGGAACAACCCTTATAAGCATCATTCAGGATCGCTTTCTCCTGCTTCATAAAATCTAATTCAGTTTCCTGAGATACCTTGATATTGAAGAATTGGCTATGAGCAATGATCACACAATCCCAATCATTAAGCGCAATCTTGGCAACAAATTGCTCACGATATTCCTTTGTAAATGATTCCTTATCAGCAACCAGTAACTTGGCATTTGGATATAACTTCTTAAATTCTGCGGCAATCTGAGCAACTGTACTATTCAAACAAACCATCATTGGTTTATTAGCTAGTTTTAGTCTGCGTAATTCCATCGCCCCAGCTTGCATCGTGTAAGTTTTGCCATAACCAACTTTGTAAGGCAATAACACAGACTTAGATTGCAATATGCGCCATACACCATTTTTCTGATGCTCTTTGAGTTCAATGTCAGGATTAGAACCAGCAAGTTTTAAGTGTGACCCATCATAGGAGCGATCGACTAAATTATTAAATCTGTCGTTATAGATTTTGGTTAAGGCGATCGCTCGCTGTTCATCTTTCCAAATCCACTCTTTAAACTTATCGGCAATTTCTTCTAGCTTATTTCTGGCAATTTCACTAGCTTCGATGTCCACTACTTCTGAACCTTTCTCAGCTCCCATTTTATAAATTTTAATTTCCTTGAGATTCAGCCCACTCTTAATTAATTCCAGCGCACTCATACTATTTGTTCCCCAGACTGTGCGATTAGTTTCTGAACACATGGCAACGCTGGTCGGATCAATATCCCAACTATTAATCACTGGTTCGTAAGAAACTTTGACATGATGAGATTTTACATTTAGCAATTCGATAATAAAATCTCTAACTACTTCAGTACCAATCCAACCTGTACCTAAGCGCACACTGATCGTATTGTCTAATAGTTCGGGCGTTATCTCTGTAACTCCCATTGCGATCGCGCAAGCAGCTTTAATATCTGGCGTAGCTGGTGGCACACAGGGCAAAGGCTGAACTTTTTCTAAAGCTTCAATATTTCTGGGCATAGTATTGGCAATCCAATCGGGCAAATCTACCACCGCTTGCGCTACTTTTAACTTAGATTTGACATCACCCGAAAGATATTCCTCGGCAATTACCCAATCATTTTGCTCAGGGTCATAGAAGATCAGACCTTGCTGTGACAATTCCTCTGCTACTTTTTGCATCTCTGTTTTTATTTAAGCTACGCAAATCCTGAAAGACTTTTATTACTAATTCTGCACTTGCCATTCCCATACCTCTCCTTCCTGCCATGCTTCGTACTCAGCTTCATTTAAGGCTTGAATTATTTTAGATAAGCAACCAAACAAAATTAAAAATCGCATAACACTTTCACCATTAAATAGTTTTTACACTACTGAAAGACTTAATATTCTTCTAACCACTCATCAGGTTCCACTTACTCATGCTGGCTGAAAATTGATAGCCTCTACATAGCAAGAATCACAATATTCAGAATGTACGGGATCTTCATGACTAGCACCGAAGCAATATGGAACTTTGCGATCGCATAAATCACAGATAAACCAATTACCCTCACGGCAATATTCACATTTACCACCACGCTTGCCTTTATCTTGGCAATCAACCTTACTGGCTAAATTCGTAAAATAGCCTTTTTGTTCAAGTATCATCTTTATCATTTTATCTTTCCTCTGCAAGAAGACCCTCGCTTTAGCGATGGGATGAATTGCAGTAACTATTCAACTGATTCAGGGCTATCTTGATCCAATCATCAGCGTAGTTTTGCCACATTTGCTTAGATGATGTTGATTTGAGATTTGCAACTAAATCGGATACATTCATATTTGGCTTGTAAGAAACGATTAAATGCACATGATCGCCATGATCGCATTCACCATTAAATTCAACCAACTCGCAATCCTTAGCTTTAAGGATTGAGATAAAGCATAACTGTAAAAACTTTAGCCACTCATCGCTTAATACTTTCTTGCGATATTTAGTTACAAATACCATGTAAGCAGTGAGATTATAGACACTTCTATAGCTATGAGTATAATTAGTTTCTGGCATATTGTAAATCTAATCAGTGATATAGTATAATCAATATAACACTTAAAATAATTCATGTTA
>VYKS01000403.1_pt1 | contig 16650 bp, 16 predicted proteins | sample 5114511 | NCBI WGS metagenome assembly VYKS01 (sample SAMN12291795, study PRJNA351875) | freshwater metagenome | isolation source: freshwater lake | place: USA: Michigan, Gull Lake | collected 2011-07-05 | reverse complement strand
GCCCCGGCTTTGACCGCTTCGGCGCGCCGCCGCCGGGCGTGGAGAAAGCCGCCCAGGCGACGGCCGAGGTCTACGGTCCCGGGATCGCCGGCGGCTATGGCGTGCGCTGGTGGGGTCCCTGCGGTCCCAGCGCCAGCTCCACCGACATGCTGCTGCTCGGCCCGGCCCCCTGGGCCCTGACCAAGGGCGGCCCCCGCGCCGACGGCCACCAGGTCGCCTACGGCACCTGCTACCACCGGCGCGAGCCCGACGGCTGGCGCACCGTGGCCTGTCGGATCAATCGCTAAGCGGCCTCCCGCGCGTTCATCCCCATGGAAAATCGACCCGAGACCCTCGGTCCTCCTTTCCCGTCGCCGGGAATGCGCTAAAGGACGCCCATGCCCTTCCAGGCGCCGCGCGACGCGGCTGTAATCGATATCGGCTCAAACTCGGTCCGCCTGGTGGTGTACCGACTGGAAGGCCGCGCCATCTGGACCGTGTTCAACGAGAAGGTGCTGGCCGGCCTTGGCCGCGACCTCTCAAAGACTGGCCGCCTGTCGCCCGAAGGCGTCATCCAGACCCTGCAGGCCCTGAAGCGCTTCCGGGCCGTGCTGGAAGCGGTGACACCGGCCGAGACCTTCGTCGTCGCCACCGCTGCGGCCCGCGACGCCGAAGACGGTCCGGACTTCATCGCCCGCGTCCGCGAGGAGACCGGCTTCAAGGTCCGGGTCCTCTCCGGCGAGGAAGAGGCGCACTACGCCGCCGTGGGCGTGCTGGCGGGCGCCCCGAACGCCACCGGCGTGGTGGGCGATCTGGGCGGCGCGAGCCTCGAGCTCGTCCACCTGTCGAGCACGGGCGCGGGCCGGGGCGTCACCCTGCCGCTGGGGCCGTTCAGCCTGGCCGGTCCGGCGGGAACCGCCAACGGCTTCGACCCCGACCGCGTGCGACGCCTGGCCCAAGACCGGCTGCTTCCCGTCGCGGCTGACTTCCGGACCGAGACCTTCCACGCCGTGGGCGGGGCCTGGCGCAACCTGGCCCTGCTGCACATGCGCTTGTCAGGCTATCCCCTGCACGTCGTCCATCAGTACGAGATCACCGCCGCCGAGGCCTTGGAGGCCGCCCGTCTGGTCGCCCACCAGTCCAAGAGCTCGCTGGAGCGGATCGAGGGCATGAGCAAGAAACGCTCGGAGACCCTCCCCTACGCGGCGATCGTCCTGGAGACGCTGATCGAACAGCTTCATCTGAAGCGGATCGAGATCTCGGCCTATGGCGTACGCGAGGGCCTGCTGTTCGAGGCCATGCCGCCGCGCGTTCGCGGGCTTGACCCGCTGATCGAGGGCTGCGGCGCGCTGGGGCACCGCCAGGGCGTCGCCGACGAGCTGGGACCGGCGCTGGACGCCTGGATCTCTCCCGCCTTTGGCGACCTGCCGCCGCTGTTCGGCGAGCGGGACGGGGTGCTGATTTCGGCGGCCTGCCGCCTCGCCGACATGGGCGTGCGCCTGCACCCGGACCATCGTGCGGACCTGGTCTTCGAACAGGTGCTGCGCGCTCCGATTGCCGGTCAGGGTCATGCCGAGCGCTGTTTCCTCGCTACGGCCGCCCACGCGCGCCATGCGACCAACTTCCATCCGCCGGAACTCGAGACGCTGGAGCGCCTGCTGAGCCCAGCGCAGTTGAAGCGCGCCCGCGCGCTCGGCGCCACGATCCGGCTGGCATGCGATCTGTCCGGCCGGAGCCCCAGCCTTTTGGCGCGCTCCACGCTCAGTCTCGACAAGAGCCACCTGATCCTGGCGGCGGAGCCTGGATTCGCCGATCTGCTTCTTGGTGAACAAACCAATAAGCGCGCCAACACTGCCGCTCAGCACCTTGGCCTCAAGACGAAGATTATCGCCGCTTAATCTCTGTCTACAACACAAGTATAGATCATACTTAACTGCAGATGAATTTCCCCATTACGGGGGAGATGAGCTTTTGAGACGGCTGAAACGTGCGGAAAGAGCACGATTTGTTAGCCCTACCTCGCACAACCTGCCCTCAACAACAAATGTGGAGGTCAGTGATGTTGCAGCGTAAGTTCGACTATCTCGACGCGATCGCTCCGGCTCCTGCCGCTCGCAAGCGCCCGGAACTGCGTGTCGCCAATGACCACGACGCGCCGGTCACCAGCGCCGCCCGCACCCTGCAATCGGAACTGGGCCGCGTCTTCGCCCAGGAAACCAGCTGGTCGGTTCGCCGCACCGTGGCGATCGGGATCGTCTTCCACCTCGGCGTCTTCTGCGCCTTGGGTCTTGCCGCCGGCGGCGCCCTGGCGCAGTTCGCCCACTGAACGCCACCAGCTTCTGACCGCGTCTAGAGCATTTCTCCAATCCAGACAGATCGGAGCAATGCTCGAGCTGGATCAGTCCGCCAGTTCCGCGCCGCTCGTGATCGGGTCTCCCCGTTCGAGCTCTAGGAAGTCGGTGAACGGCTGGCCATAGACGCGGTCGAAGAACTCGGCCTGGTATCGGAATGGCAGGTTGGCGTCGCTGTTCCACAGCATCACGATGCCAGTCCGCGTCGCCGGGTCGAACATCATGGTCGAGCGATAACCCGCCACACCGCCGCTATGCCCGACAAGGTCATGGCCCTTGTAGGTGAAACTGCGCATCCCCAGGCCATAGCCTGGCTGCTTCAGCTCTCGCGCGATGTTGAGGCGACCATAGGGCCGCCCGGTGCCGACACGCGACCTCTGAACCTCACTCAGCACATCCCTCGACAGGACGTCGCCCCGCAGCCCCATCTGGGCCTGCATCCAGATCGCCAAGTCCACGATGTCCGAGTTCACTCCCGCCGCTGCGGGCACGTGGTAGTAGGCCTCCGAGAACGGCAAGGCTCGCCCATGGCGTGACGGCTGCGCCCAATGCGCCGCCGACTTCAACCCCGCCGCCCCGAACGTCGCGCTCTTCATGCCCAGAGGCTCGAACAAGCGGCGCTTGACCGCTTCGCCATAGTCTAGGCCCGTGCGCGCGCGGATCACCTCCGAAATCGTGTCGTAGGCGATGTTCTGATAGGTGTGGCAGGTCGCGGGCGGACACACAGGCTTCAGCGTCGCGAACGAACCCCGGATGACCGTCGGGTCTTCGCCGTCTTCCAGTCGCCCGTCATAGGCGTTGCGACCAAGGCCGGTGCGCTGGGAGAGCAGTTGCTCCAGAGTCAGCCCGACCTGGGCGTCGCCAGGCAGGCGCAGGCTTGTGTTGAAGACCGACAGCGGGTCTTGCAACGACAGCGCGCCGTCGGCGGCCAACCGGGCCGTCAGCGTCCCCGCGATTGTCTTCGACAGAGACGCCCAGCGAAACACCGTCCGCGCATCCACGCGCTGGGCGTTGTCGGCGGCGGTGTAGCCATAGCCGTGAACGAAGGCGAGCCGCCCGTCCTCGACGATCGCGACCGCCAGCCCCTGCATCGAACGATCAGTCATCATCGCTCTGAGGCGAGCATCGATCGCGCGGTAGTCGATCCGGCCATGCCAGTCCGCTGGGCGCTCCGGGATCGGCGCAACGGCCTGGGACAATGGCGCCGGAAGGATCTTCGGCGCGGCGTCCTTGAGAAACGGGAAGGTCGCCAGACCGGCCAGGACCAGACCGGCTCCGCCGAAGGCCAGCCACTTCAAGCGCCGCCGCCGCTCCCAGTCGCTCTGCTCGCCGGTATCCAACACGCGTCTACTCATGAAACGAAAAAGAGGTCGGATCGCGGCGCTGAACGCCGACGACCCGACCTCTTCTAGGCAGACTCGGCGCCCGGCCCAACCGGGCCCAACGGCGCAATCTGGGGAGAACTATTCGCCCTTGGGGGCGCGACGCACCTCGACCACGCGCACGCGCGCGCCATCCAGCACCAGCGCCAGTTCGCCCCGCTTGATCTTCAAGGCGTCGGAGCCGAAGGCCTCGCGCCGCCAACCGGTCAGGGCAGGCGTCGCGGCGTTGTCGTCGGCGGCGATCTTTTCGAGGTCCGACACCGTGGCGATCAGCTTGGACGCCACGCCGGCCTCTTCGGCGCGAGCCTTGAGCAGCACCTTCAAAAGCTCGACCACGGCGCCGGCGTTCTGCGGGGGCGGAGGACCAGGCTTGTCGACGACGGGCGCATAACCCTCAGGATCGGCCAAGGCGGCCTTGATGGCGGCCAGAAGATCCGGACCGAACTTGCTGCCGCCGAAACCCTTTGGCACGCCGCGCAGGTTGTTCAGCGCCTCCAGGCTGGTCGGCGCCTGGGTGGCCAGTTCGTCGATGGCCTCGTCCTTCAGGATTCGGCCGCGCGGCTGGTCGCGGTTCTGGGCAGTGCGCTCGCGCCAGGCGGCGACGGCCTTGAACACCGCGAGATACTTGGCCTGCGTCTTGCGCGGGCGAAGGCGACGCCAGGCCTTTTCCGGGTCCACGTCATAGGCGGCGGGATCGGAGATGGCGGTCATCTCCTCCTCCACCCACGCCAGGCGACCGGAGGTCTCCAGACGCTCGCGCAGGATCGGGAACAGCTTGGCCAGGTGGGTCACATCGGCCAGGGCGTAGCTCAGCTGCGCGTCGGTCAGCGGACGCCGCGCCCAGTCGGTGAAGCGGCTCGACTTGTCGATCTCGATCCGCAGCATCTGCCGCACCAGGGCGTCATAAGCGATCTGCTCGCCGAAGCCGGCCGCCATGCCCGCCACCTGCGTGTCGAACAGCGGTTTGGGCATCGCCTTGAGGTTGTTGAAGATTTCGACGTCCTGACGCGCTGCGTGGAAGACCTTCAGGATGCGCTGGTCACGCATCACGGCCAGCAGCGGTTCCAGATCGATGCCGTCGGCCAACGGGTCGATGACGGCTTCATGCGTGGGAGACGCGACCTGAATCAAGCACAGCATCGGCCAATAGGTCGTCTCGCGCATGAACTCAGTGTCCACGGCGACGAAAGGCTCGCCCGCAAGGCTATTACAGAACGCCGCCAACTCGGCGGTGGTGGTGATCGGCTTCATCCGCTGCTAATAGCCTCGCGCACCCCCGAGTCTGCAAGCGTCAAGACGCGCCAAGCGTGGCTGGGAGGCAAATTTTCCGCGAGTGCGGTCGGCGTCATCGCCGTCCGACAGACCAGAGCGAGCGAATGAGCGATCTGCCCAACGGCCTCACCTACGCCCAGGCGGGTGTCGACATTGATGCGGGTAACGCGCTGGTGGACGCCATCAAACCGTTGGCCAAGGCCACGCGTCGTCCGGGCGCGGAAGCCAGTCTGGGCGGCTTTGGGGCGCTGTTCGACCTGAAGGCCGCCGGATACGACGATCCGCTGCTGGTCACCACCACCGATGGCGTCGGCACCAAGCTACGGATCGCGATCGACACGGGCATGCACGCCACGGTCGGCATCGACCTGGTGGCCATGTGCGTCAACGACCTTCTGGCCCAGGGCGCCGAGCCGCTGATGTTCCTGGACTACTTCGCCACCGGCAAGCTCGACGTCGAGACCGCCAAGAGCGTCGTCGCCGGCATCGCCGAGGGCTGCAAGATCTCGGGCTCGGCCCTGGTGGGCGGCGAGACCGCCGAAATGCCGGGGATGTACGCCGACGGCGAGTACGACCTGGCCGGCTTCTCGGTCGGTGCGGTCAATCGCGACGCGGTGCTGCCCAAGCTGGATCAACAGCGCGCCGGCGACATCATCATTGGTCTGGGGTCTTCGGGTCCGCACTCGAACGGCTATTCGCTGGTGCGGCGCGTGGTTGAGCGTTCGGGCCTGGCCTGGGACGCGCCTTGCCCCTTTGAGGCCGGCAAGACCCTGGCCGAGGCCCTGATGGCTCCGACCCGCATCTATGTGAAGTCGCTGTTGCCGCTGCTGAAGTCGGGCCGCGTCAAGGGCGGCGCCCACATCACCGGCGGCGGCCTGATCGAAAACCCGCCGCGCGCCATCGCCGAGGGCCTCGCCGCCGAGTTCGACTGGAACAGCTGGGCCATGCCGCCCGTGTTCGACTGGCTGGCCAAGACCGGCGGGATCAACGAGCACGAGATGCGCCGCACGTTCAATTGCGGCGTGGGCTTCATCATCATCGTGGCGCAAGCCGACGCCGAGCCTGTGTTGGCGGCCCTGCTGAACGCCGGCGAGGACGCCTTCATCTGCGGCCAGCTGGTCAAGGCCGGATGAGCCCCAAGACCAAGGTCGCCGTCCTGATCTCGGGCCGGGGCTCCAACATGGAAGCCCTGGTCCGCGCCGCCCAGGCGCCTGGCTGCCCGTTCGAGATCGCCCTCGTCCTGGCCAACAAACCGGACGCCAAGGGCCTGGAGATCGCCGCCGCAGCCGGGGTCGAGGCGCTCTGCGTCGACCAGAAGCCGTTCGGCAAGGACCGCGAGGCGCACGAACGCGCCATTGATGCGGCCCTGCGTGCGCGCGGGATCGAAGTGATCGCCCTGGCCGGCTACATGCGGATCCTGACGCCGTTCCTGGTCGACGCCTGGGAAGGCCGGATGCTGAACATCCACCCCTCCCTGCTGCCCGCCTATCCGGGTCTGGACACCCACGCCCGCGCGCTAGCAGGCGGCGAGGTCGAGGCCGGTTGCACGGTCCATCTGGTCACGGCAGGCGTCGACGAGGGCCCGATCCTAGGTCAGGCTCGCGTACCGATCCTGCCCGACGACGACGCCGACGCCCTGGCCGCGCGCGTGCTGGCGCAGGAGCACCGGCTGTATGCCGACACCCTGGCGACCTTCTGTCGCGGCCTTGGCGCCGCGAAAGACTAAGGTTCACGCGCGTTTACGACACTGGGTCAGAGATTCGTCACAGTCGGTAACGATACTGTCGGCATGGAAGCCTTCCTGAATCAGACCTTCGCTCTCGCGGCCGACAACAGCCTGTTGGCGGGGGGCGTGCTGTTCGTGTTGACCCTGCTGGAAGCGCTGCTGGTCGTCGGCGTGCTGATCCCGATCGTCGGCGTGATGCTCGCGGCGGGCGCCTTGGTCGCCCAAGGCGTCATGCATCCGGTCGAGGCGGTGCTGTGGTGCAGCGCCGGCGCGGCGGTGGGTGACGCCCTCTCCTACATGATCGGCCACCGCCTTGGCGGCCGCAACGGCGCGCGCATGCTGTTCTCCGGTCGCCGCCGTCTATTCGCCCGCGCCAAGCTGCTGGCCCGCCGCCATGGCGCGATCGCCATTGTCGCGGCTCGGTATCTGGGCCCCGTTCGCCCGATGATCCCGATCCTGGCCGGCATGAGCCGCGCGCGGCCTTGGCGCTTCCATATCGCCAGTGCGCTGACCGCGCCGATCTGGGTCGTCTCGTTGATGGCCCCGGGCTACCTGGCGGTCAGCAATCTGCAGCGTTTGAACCTCGACCCTGGCATCGCGGGTCCCCTGGCGGTCGCCGTGATGATCGTCGTAGCGACCGGCTGGATGATGATGCGACGTCCGGCGGCCCGCGCCTTGACCGTCTAGTGGTCAACGTCCGCGTTGGCGGCGTTAAAATAGCGCTCCGAAAGCTCGTCCCAAGCATAGTCCCGATTGGCAAGCTGGGTCCGGTCATAGCTGGGAGAGCCTTTGAACTGCTCCTTGCTAATGTCGGCCTGGAAGGTCTTGGCGACAGGATCGAAGCGGACCAGCGCCCAGGGCACCGGATGATACTTGCCCGAACCACCCAGTAGCCCTGGGGCCTCCACGATCACGTAGCCGATCTGACCCGACGCAAGGTCGATGAACGTCTCGCGAACTGTCCCTAGCTTGCCACCGCCCTCGCCGGTCAGGTCCATGCCGAGGATGTCGCTGCTTTTGGTGAGGCTCATCGGTGTCTTCTTCTTCGTTTGGCGGGTTGCGCCGGAGGAGAGAGCGTCTGAACGCGACGAGAGTTGCCGCCTATACCGAACGCCAGCGGCGCTCGGCCCACAAGGCGCCACCCAGCACCATCGTCACAGCCACCCAAAGCGAAGCCGCGCCAACGGTAAGATAGGCCAGCGCGCCAAGAGCGCCGCCGGACGCAAGTCCCGTCCACAGAAGCACGTATCGCAGCCAATCACGCGGTTCGCGCCCCACCAGAGCGCCCGCGATGCGCTGCCCGGCCTTCACCAGGGCGCCGGTCATGTAGGTCAATCCGACCACCACATCGCCGTTGCGTTGAAAGACAGCGTTCTCCGCGCCCATAGCCATGGCGACCGCAGCGATACCGGCTCGATCGTGGCCCAGCGCCAGCAGGATCGCTCCGACGGCCAGCAATGTAGCCTCAAGGATCAGCACCGGCGAACGCCGCTCTTCTCCAAAGGCTCTCGCGGTCAGCGCGCCTAGCACCACGCCCGTAACGAAAGCCGTCACCAGACCGAAAACCGTCAGCGCCGCGGCCCAATGCGCGGTGGCCAGCGCCACGCCCAGGCGCGTGGAGTTGCCGCTCATGAACGAGACGAAGAAGCCGCCCAACTTGAGGAAGCCAATCGCGTCGACATAACCCGCCACCCCCGACAGCGTGACCGCCAACGCCACCTCGCCGCGTCCGTAGTGCTGCACGTCCCGACTCCCGCGCAAAAGAAAACGGCCGGATCGTCACCGATCCGGCCGCCTCTGGTCATCCGAAAAAGTCGTGGGCGATTAGCCGACGATTTCTTCTTCCGTGAAGAACTGGGCGATTTCGATGCCGGCGTTCTCCAGGCTGTCCGAACCGTGGACCGAGTTTTCACCGATCGACAGGGCGAACTGCTTGCGGATGGTGCCTTCGTCGGCGTTAGCCGGGTTGGTGGCGCCCATGACTTCGCGGTACTTCGCGACGGCGTTGTCGCCTTGCAGGACTTGGACGACGACCGGCTCGGCGGTCATCTGAGCCACGAGTTCGCCGTAGAACGGACGCTCGGCGTGGACTTCGTAGAACTTCTTGGCTTGGGCTTCGGTCAGCTTCACGCGACGCTGAGCGACGATGCGCAGGCCGGCGGCCTCGATCACAGCGTTGATGGCGCCGGTCAGGTTGCGACGGGTGGCGTCCGGCTTGATGATCGAGAAGGTGCGTTCGGTCACGGTAGTGATCTCACAGAAAAGTTGTGAATTGGGAGGTTGCGGGCTTATAGCCGTGCGCCCCGCCCCCGCCAACCCCGCCGCGTAACCTTCACAAAAATGCTTCAGATCAACGACCTGACTTTCGATGCCTGGGGCCGGCGGTTCTTCGACAAGGCCAGCGTCAGCCTGCCGCCCGGCGCGAAGGTCGGCCTAGTGGGCCGCAATGGTGTGGGCAAGTCGACGCTATTCAAGCTGATTCTTGGCCATCTGCACGCCAACGACGACGAGATCAGCCTGCCCAAGAACGCCCGTATCGGCTCGGTGGACCAGGAACACCCGGCCACGCCCGTATCGCTGCTCGACACCGTCCTGGAGGCCGACGAGGAGCGTCACAGCCTGCTGACCCGCCTGGAGACAGCCAACCCCGAAGAGATGGGCGAAATCTGGGCTCGGCTGATCGAGATCGACTCCGACGCCGCCCCGTCCCGCGCCTCCGAAATCCTGGTGGGTCTGGGCTTCAGCCAGGAGGACCTCGCCCGCCCCATGAGCGAGTTTTCCGGCGGCTGGCGGATGCGCGTGGCGCTGGCGGCGGCGCTGTTCGCCGAACCCGACATGCTGCTGCTCGACGAACCGACCAACTATCTGGACCTGGAAGGCGCGCTGTGGCTGGAAGCGCGGCTAGTCAAGTATCCGCATACCGCGCTGATCATCAGCCACGACCGTGAGCTCTTGAACAACAGCTGCACCCACATCCTGCACATGGCCAACGCCAAGCTGGAGCTCTACACGGGCGGCTACGACGATTTCGAGAAGCGCCGCGCCGAGAAAGCCCGTCTGCAGATGGCCACCAAGGCCAAGCAGGACGCCGAGCGCGCCCACCTGCAGTCGTTCATCGACCGCTTCAAGGCCAAGGCTTCCAAGGCCGCTCAGGCCCAGTCGCGAATGAAGCGTCTGGCCAAGATGGAGCCGGTGTCGGTGACCCTTGAGGAGCGCGTCGCCCCCTTCACCCTGCCCTCGCCCGAAAAGCCGTTGCCGCCGCCGCTGATCCGGCTGGAGAAGGCCAATGTGGGTTACGAGGAAGGTCGGCCGATCCTCAAGCGTCTGGGCCTGCGGATGGACCTGGACGACCGCATCGGCCTCTTGGGCGTCAACGGCGCGGGCAAGTCGACCTTCGCCAAGCTGATCGCCGGCGCGCTGGACGTGCAGAGCGGCGAGTTCCACCGCGACAAGAAGATGAAGGTCGGCTGGTTCCACCAGCACCAGATCGAGGCGATGGATCCCAACGACACGGCGCTGGAGATCATTCGCCGCGCCATGCCGGAGGCCACGGAGGCCTCGCGTCGCTCACGCCTCGCCCAGTTTGGTCTGCCGTTCGAGAAGCAGGAGACCCGGGTGGAGGCGCTGTCGGGCGGCGAACGGGCCCGCCTGCTGCTGAACCTGGTGGCGATGGACGCGCCCCACCTGCTGATCCTCGACGAACCGACCAACCACCTCGACATCGACAGCCGCCGGGCCCTGCTGGACGCGCTGAACGACTATATGGGCGCGGTGATCCTGATCACCCACGACCGCTCGCTGATGGAGCTGGTCGCCGACCGGCTTTGGCTGGCGGCCGACGGTACGATCAAGCCGTTTGACGGCGACATGGACGACTACGCCAAGTTCGTGCTGGAACGCGCCAAGCAGGCCGTAAAGCCCACCCAGGTCGCGCGCGAGAACGTCAAGGCCGCCGCCCCCCCTTCGCCCGCGCCGAAGAAGGTCGCAATCGAGCCTTTACGTCGCAAGGTCGAGGCCGCCGAGCAGGTGATGAACCGCCGCACCCGGGACCTCGCCGAACTGGAGGCCCAGCTTGGCGACCCGGACCTCTACATCAAGAACCCAGGCAAGGTCGCCGAGCTGACCAAACGTCGGGACAACGCTCAGGCCAAGCTGAGCGAGGCCGAAGAGGCCTGGATGACCCTGGCGGAGGAACTGGCTGAAGCCGAGGGCTGAGCCGCCTCAGGTGAACGGCCGTTAAACCATGTCGTTTAGCGCTTCCAGAACGTCTGGAAGCGCATGGTGCGGCCTATGAGCACAGGTCACCCCCGCAACCATGTCGTCGCCAACCCCGAGGGGCTGTCGTCGCACGTCGTGCTGGAGGCGTTCGCCGAGTGGGTGAACACCCGGATCGGCGAGGCCCTGCGGATCGAGATGGACCTGGCCTTCCGCGACCGCCCCTTCGACGTTGAAGTCGGCCGCTCGCCGGCTCTGGTCGGCTGGGAGCACAAGTTCATTCAGCCCGGCGCGCCGGCGCCGCGCGGCAAGATGTGGACGGTGTATCGCCTGCACGATCAGAAGGACCGCCCGGTCCACCTGCCGAAGTCGGGCGATCTGGTCGAGGACCTGACGCCCCTGCTCGGCGAGCTCGGCTATCTTGGCGTCTTCGAAGACGGCGTCGCGCAGTTTCCGGGCGTGGGCAAGCGCTGACGGCGCGCCCTATCAGCGACGGGAGTCGTCGCGCGGCTTGTCGTACAGTGTGCGAAGATAGGCGGTGACATCGGCGATCTGTATCGCCGTCATCGCCTTGGGCGGCATGGCGTAGTGGCCGACAGACGCGATCGCCTCCAGTTCCCAATCCAGCCGATAGTCAGCGTACTTTTTGGCGACCTCTCCGAAGGGCGGAGCGTCGGAACGCGGGCTGACGCCATCGGCGGTGATCGCATGGCAACTGGCGCATTGCTTGGACGCGAAGGCCGCCCCCCTTGCGGGCGAACCCGGGATAGCGTCGTCGGCGACGCCAGCGGATCGCGACGACTGGGCCGATGACATCGCCGGCGCCATCAGGGCCACCATCGCCAGAGCGCTTATCAGTAGGTGTCGCATCTCGGTCACTCCCGTCGCTATGACGATGCCTCCTTGCCATGAAGTCACCAACTCCGGACGACCGCGTAAGGTCCAGGCCTCCCGAGCCCGGCCAACCGTCTCAGGCCGTTACCGGCTTGGGCGGCTCCAAGGCCTGGACCAGCGTCGAGAGCAGCGACATCACGGTCAGCGGTTTAGGCGTGGCGCCATCGAACACGGGGTCCAAGGGCCCGGCACGCACGTCAGCCGAAAAGGCGATGATCGGCGCTTTGGCGCAGGGGCCGCGCTCGGCGCGGATCCGCAGCGCCGCCGCCACCCCGTCCAGGCGTGGCATTCGCAGATCCATCAAGATGGCGTCATAGAACGCCGCGCCTGCGGCGGCGACGCCGTCTTCGCCGTCGACAGCTTCGGCCACCTCGACGCCGACGGCTTCGAGCACCGAACGGACCAGTTCGCGGTTACCAGCGTTGTCGTCGACGACAAGCACGCGAAGCCCCGACGGCGGGATGGGAAAATCGGGGACGTCGTCATCGTCTGCTGAGGCGTGCGTCGACGCGATCGGCGCTGGGATTTCGAACCAGAAGCGCGCGCCCTGTCCTGGGCTGCTCGCCACGCCGATCTCGCCGCCCATCAGCTCCACCAGCCCGCGGGAGATGGCCAGGCCCAGGCCGGCGCCGCCATGCTTGCGATTAAGGGCCGCGTCGATCTGGGCGAAGCGGGTGAAGATCAGGGCCTGATCGGCCTCAACAACCCCTGGGCCGGTGTCGATCACGCTGATGCGCAAGCGGCCCTTCTCATTGTCGTAGGCCGCCTCCAGCACCACCTCACCGACCTCGGTGAATTTCACCGCGTTGCCGACGAGGTTCAGCAGCACCTGGCGAACCCGCTCGGGATCAAGGATCACGCGCTCAGGAATGGCGTCGGCGCCCGCGGACCGCAGCGTCAGCTGCTTTTCCTGTGCGGACGGCGTCAGGATCTCCAGAACATCAGCGACCAGATCCACAACAGCGATCGGGCGCGGCTGAAGGGCGATACGCCCCTGTTCCAGCCGCGAGAAGTCCAGGATGTCGTTGATCGTCGTCAGCAGGGTCTGACCGCCGGTGGCGATACGGTCGACATAACGCCTTGATCGCGCGCCCAGGTCGGGCTCCTCGGACAAGAGATTGGCGAACCCGATAACCGCCGTCAGCGGCGTTCGCAGTTCATGGCTCATATTGGCCAGGAACTCGCCCTTTACGGCGGCGGCGGTCTCGGCCTCTGCGCGAGCGGCCCGCAGCTCCATCTCAAGCGTCTTGCGCGCGGTAATATCGCGGATGATGTCGGTGACCCCGACAGGTTGGCCTGTCCGCGCATCACAGGCCAGGGTCGGGCGCGACTCCAGCCAGATCATCGCGCCGTCCTTGCGGAAAGCACGGTATTCGACGGTGATACTCATCACCTCGCCGCGGCCGCTGGCCTCGCGCTGAGCCCTCACGAGATCAGCAATCCGTGGAGCATCTTCCCGATGGAGCACCTTCATATAGGCCCATCCCAGCAGCTCCTTGGCGTCGTATCCAAGGATCGTGCGCGTCGCCGGCGACATGTAGGTCATCCGGCCCTCAAGGTCGCTATGGGCGATGATATCGAGAGCATTTTCGGCGAGGAGACGGTATCGCGCCTCGCTCAACTCGGCTTCGGCGCGCGCCGTGATCAGCTTGGCCACGATATCGCGGCGTTGCCGCTGGAGCGCCGCTGCCGGCAGACTGACGAAAGTCGAAACCGCCAGGAAGAACTGCAGCACCGACGACTGATCATAGGCGCCGCCGTTGATGAGGTTGATCGGCCCCCGCCCCGCGAGCGTCAGCACCAAAGCGATCGCGGCCACTAACACCGAGCAGAGCGCCGCGCCGAACACCTCCTGGCGCCAGGCGGCGATCAGCATCATCGGCGGCACCAGGAACAGCAGCGGGTAACGGGTCTGGGCGAAGACGATCAGCGTCATCGCGCAACAGGCCAGAATCGAAAACACGCCGTCCCGGGTCAGCGGCTTTTCCTGGAGGTAGCGCCGAGCCTTGAGGAACACCAAAATCGCAGGGCCGATGCACAGCATGCCCAGGATGTCGTTCAGCGCCCAGGCGATGACGTTGTGCAGCAACGCCCCACCCCGCAGGGCGGTATGGATTAAGGCCGCGATGGGGCCGGTGACGAGCGGCGCCAATCCTCCCGCCAACAGGACGAAGGCCAACATGTGGCGCGGGCGTCCCAAGTCGATCGCCTCGCCAACGGCTTTGCGAACCAGGAAAGCCGCCAGAACCGCCTGCGAGACGTTCATGGTCACCAGGATCACATTGACCATGGGGCTGTCGCCGGCGTGCGCGCCGGCGGCCAGCGCGCCGACGATCCCACCCAGGATGATCGCCGACCAGCGGCGTGACGGCGACGACAGCAGAAAAGCGGCGAGAAATCCGTTTGACAGCCAGATCGGCGTCACATGGTCGTAGGCGCGCGGCACCTCGACGCACAGATAGGCCAGAAAGGCAAAACCGACCGCAGCGACCAGACCGGCCAAGGCCGCTCCGCCCAGATCACCCCGTGATCCTGTCTCTGACGTCGGTTTGACAACCATGCTTTTGAATCAGCCTTTGAAAGGGCTGATTCCGTTATTTCATGCGCTTTGCAGACACGCCACAAAAGCTTAGCCGCCTAGGTCTTCAGCCGATGTCTTCAGCCGCACTTCACTTGCTGGACGATGCCAGTGTCGGCGTTGAACAGGATATTCAGACGGTCGGCGCGGTAGTCCATGGTCACCGGACAGGTCGTGCAGGCCACGCGCCAGCGCGACGGGTCAACCGGCGCCGGGAGGCTGGTGCGCGGCTGGCCGACGAAACGCTGAGCGTCCTTCAGGCCGCACTCGTCCCTGGGTTCGCTACGCGGCGGGGGCGCCGGCAGAGCGATGGCGGGCGGAGCCGTCGGTGTCGTGGGCGGCGGAGGCGGCGCGGGCTCCGGCGCGCTGGAGCACGAGGCCAAGACCAGACCCAGGACCAACACGGACGCGAACCGCTTCATGCCTGCTTCTCCCAACCGCGCTCGGCGCCTTGACGCCAGTAGGACACCGGATGACCGGCCTTCTTGAACATCGACCAACGGCCCCGCGCCTGCGCCAAGGCCTGTTCATCACGGCCGTCGAACAACAGGATACAGCGCGAAACCCCTGAAAGATCTCCAGGTTCAGCCCCGTCGATGAGAAACAGCGCATCGCCGCCGTTGGGGTTCCCCTCGGCGGTTGTCAGCAGCACCGGTTGGCGCTCGGCCATCGGCTCGCTAGCAAGGCCGTGCGGCAGGAAGCTGTCCTCGCGAAAGGTCCACAGGTGCTGATCCAGCGCCTCGATCCGCCGCGGGTCACCGCCGCGCACCAGCGCCTTCCAGCCCCTGCCGAGCGTCTTTTCCAGAAGCTCGGGCAGCACCGCCTCAAGCGGCGAACGCTCCAGGTGGTAGAACCAGACCTCGCAGGGCGCGGCCGTCACGCTCAGCCTTCGTAGGCGTCGGCGACGAGGCGATTGAGCAGACGGACGCCAAAGCCCACCGCGCCGTCGGGCACGGTCGGGTCGGCCGACGGCTTTTTCCAGGCCACCGACGCGATATCGAGGTGCGCCCACGGCACGTTATTGACGAAGCGCTGCAGGAACAGACCCGCCGTGATCGAACCCGCAGGGCGACCGCCGATATTCTTCATGTCGGCGATCGGGCTTTCGATCTGCTTCTCGTAGGCGGCCGGTAGCGGCAGGCGCCACAAGGTCTCGCGCTCGGCCTTGCCCGCGCTGAGAAGTTTTTCCGACAAGCCATCGTTATTGCTGAACAAACCAGCGTAGTCATGACCCAGCGAGATGATAATCGCGCCGGTCAGGGTGGCCAAGTCGATCATGAACTGCGGCTTGAAACGCTCCTGCGTGTACCAAAGGGCGTCGGCCAGCACGAGGCGGCCTTCGGCGTCGGTGTTGATGACCTCGATGGTCTGGCCGGACATCGAGGTGACCACGTCCCCGGGACGCTGGGCGTTGCCGTCGGGCATGTTCTCGACGAGGCCCAGCACGCCGATGGCGTTGACCTTGGCCTTGCGGCCGGCCAGGGCGTGCATGACGCCAGCCACGGCGGCTGCGCCGCCCATGTCCCACTTCATGTCTTCCATGCCGTCGGCCGGCTTGATCGAGATACCGCCGGTGTCGAAGCACACGCCCTTGCCCACGAAGGCGATCGGCTGGGCGGATTTATCGGCCGCGCCCATCCACTTCATGATGACAAGCTGGCTTTCACGGACACTGCCTTGACCCACGCCCAGCAGGCTGCCCATGCCCAGCTTGGCCATCTCAGCCTCGCCCAGGATCTCGACTTCGAGACCGAGGCTCTCCAGGCCCTTGGCGCGGGCGGCGAATTCCTCGGGATGCAGGATGTTGGCCGGCTCGGAGACGAGGTCACGGCTAAAGACGATGGCGTCGGCCAGGGCCGCCAGCGGCTCATAGGCCTTCTGCGCCTTGATCGGGTCGGCGGCGGCGATCTTGATGACCTGAACCGAGGGCTTTTTCTCGGCCTTTTCGGTCGTGCGGTATTTGTCGAATCGATAGGCGGCCAGGCGGGCTCCGAACGCGGCGCGGGCGGCGCTCTCGGCGTCGGCGCCCAGCTTCAGCACCAGTTCGACAACGCCCGAGGTCTTGACCGCGTGAAAGGCCGAGGCGGCCGCCAGTTCGACGGCTTCCGGCTCGACCGCGCCCGAACCGTCAACGCCGACCAGCACCACGCGCGCGGCCTCCAGACCGTTCGGCGCGACGATGTCCAGCGTCTGGCCCTTGGCGCCGGTGAAGCGTCCGCCGGCGATGGCGCGAGCGAGCGCGCCGCCCGTGGC
>VYKS01000402.1_pt1 | contig 16656 bp, 13 predicted proteins | sample 5114511 | NCBI WGS metagenome assembly VYKS01 (sample SAMN12291795, study PRJNA351875) | freshwater metagenome | isolation source: freshwater lake | place: USA: Michigan, Gull Lake | collected 2011-07-05 | reverse complement strand
GAATTAGACCAAGCTGTCTCAACTTTTGTCAATTCCCTCAATAAGGAAGATGTCATTGGCTACTTTATTGAAGCTGATGCCCGTGCCGCACTCATTTGAAAACCGCAATAGTGAGTGGGAAGTTTTAGATCCCATCAGACCCGGAATCGACCCACTAGGTGAACTCAGGAAGGTATTTGAGAAATATTGTCAGGATGATGAAGAAATCCGTAAACTCAACACATCCATTAAGAACAGTTCAGATTCGTCGATACCTAATATCGTCTCTCTACCTGATTCTAAGAAATATTTAGTAGTTGTCGATCAATTTGAAGAATTATTCACAGTTTGTTCGGATGAAACTGAACGACTTAGGTTTATTCAACTTATTACCCAAGTTTCAGAGATTGCAGACTCTCGCTTGGCAGTCATCATTACAATGCGAGCGGATTTTCTCGAACCTTGCTTACATTACCCATCACTAACTCAACTAGTCCAAGATCAGGCAGTTTATATGCCGCCGCTAGTAGATGCGGATTTGGAGGAAGCGATTGTCAAACCTTTGAGACTTCAAGGTTATAGTTTCGGGGAAGGTTTATTGGGAGCTATTTTACGAGATGTGGGTAAGGAACAGGGAATCCTACCTCTGTTGCAATTCGCTCTAACAGAACTTTGGGAGAAGCGCGATCGCCAAAATCATCAATTAACACTAGATCAATACCAAGATCCGAGTTTTGGAGGTGTTATTGGTGCATTAGATCGTTATGCAGAAAGGATTTATACCTATAAAGACTTTTTGAAAGATACTCCAAAGCAGTCGAGATCTCCTCAAGAACAAAAATGGATCGAACGTATTTTCTTGAAGTTAGTAAGAACTGGTGATGGAGAAAAAGATGCTCGTCAGCGTCAAGATAAAGACAAACTTCTCTATCTTGACGGAGATAACCCAAATGCTCGGAACGCTATTGCTAAGGTTCTGGACGATCTGGTTAAGGGGCGGCTGCTGGTGATTGGAGAAGGAGGACAGAAGATAATTGATCGACAAGAAAAAGCATTAGCTAACTTGGTACAAGAAACTCAGGAGATTGACCTAACCCATGAAGCTCTTATGGATGGCTGGCAGCGTTTTTCTAAATGGCGTAAGGTAGGTCGAGAATTGCGAAGGCTTGGGGATAGATTAAATGATGCATTGAAGGAATGGCAGAAAAATCCCAAAGATGAGAATTTGATGATGGGGGGATTGCTAGCCCAAGTACGCGAGCAATGGAGAGAGTTAGAGCCAGACCTACCTCATGTAGCTAAGGAGTTTTACCAGCAGAGCAACTCCCGCGATCGCGAAAGAATTACTACTCTAAAGAAATCATTCTTGAGAGAGAAAGCAGAGAGAGTTACAGATTTGCTTTCTGCTCAGCCTGTTGACGGTTTAGTTATGGCAATTCAGTCAACAGGTTATAGTCTCTCAGAGTTGGATGGCGAAGTATACAGCCCAGTTCAGACTAGTTTAAATAGGGCAGCAAAATTATCAAGAGAACGAAACTGCTTTAAAGGGCACAATAGTTGGGTTAATGGTTCTGCTTTTATACCGAATAGCGATCTAATTGTTAGTGGCAGTGACGATAAAACTCTTCGGTTATGGAATTTGCAAGGTAACTCCATTGGCAAGCCGTTTCAAGGACACGAAAAGGCGATTAGGTCTATAGCAGTTAGTCACAAGGGAGACTATATAGCTAGCTGTAGTAATGACAAAACTATACGGTTATGGGATCTTCAGGGTAATTCTGTTTGTGAATCTTTTAGGGGACACGAGGATGATGTCATTTCGATTGCTTTTAGTTCAGACGATCAATATATAATCAGCGGAAGTAAAGACAAGACCCTACGATTATGGGATCAAAAAGGTAATCAGATAGGTATCGCTTTCCTAGGACATGAGGATACAGTTGGAGCAGTTACCTTCCGTCCTGCAGGTAGTCAGACCATTATTGTTAGTGGTAGTCGAGATAGGACTATACGGTTGTGGGATGTTCAGGGGAACCCCATTGGCAAGCCTTTTGAAGGACATAAGGGGACTATTGGAGCGGTTGCCTTTAGTCCTGACGGTGAGTACATTGTTAGTGGTAGTCGAGATAGGACTATACGGTTGTGGGATATTCTGGGAAACCCTATTGGCAAGCCTTTTGAAGGACATGGAGGGGCAATAATCTGTGTTACCTTCAGCCCAGATGGGCAGTACATTATCAGTGGTAGTGAAGATAGAACTATTCGAGTTTGGGATCTCCAAGGTCAGCAGTTTGGCAAGTCGTTTCAGGGTCACGGAGGATCTGTTAATTCTATTGCTTTCAGTGCAGATATTCAACATATTATCAGTGCTAGTGAGGATAAAACCATACGAATATGGGACTTTCAAAGTTTTTTGAGAGAGAAGCAATTCAAAGGTGGTCAGCCTATATTAAAGTCTGTTTCATTTAGCCCTGACGGACAACATATTGTTAGTGCTGGACACTATGGAGTCCAACTTTGGGATTTTAACGGTAATCTAGTTGTTAAACAATTCCAAGAGAGTGTGGATGTTAACTCGGTTGCCTTCAGCCCAGATGGACAGTACATTGTCAGTGGAGGTAGACGGTGGGGGAATTATATTCGATTATGGAATAGCAGTGGTAATTTAGTTGATGTATTTTTTGATGGACATGAAGATTATGTCAGTTCCGTAGCTTTCAGTCCGTATGGACAGTATATTGTCAGCGGTAGCAATGACGGGACTCTTAGGTTATGGAATATGCAAGGAAAGCAAGTTTGCGATCCATTTTACGGGCATCATAAAGCGCAGGCGGCTTCGTGGGGATCTTTTTCAGAAACAGCATCAGTAAGTTGTGTTGCCTTCAGCCCAGATGGGCAATACATTATCAGTGGTGGTGACGATAGAAGCATTCGGTTATGGGACTTGCAAGGAAATCAAGTTTGCGAAATTCTCTATGGACATCAAGAGGCTGTTCTATCTGTTGCTTTCAGCCCAGATGGGCAGTATATTGTGAGTTGTGGTAATGATAGGAGCATTCGGTTATGGGACTTGCAAGGAAATCAAGTTTGCGAACAGCTCTACGGGCATTCATACTCCGTAAATTCTGTTGTTTTTAGCCCAGATGGACAATATATCGTCAGTGCTGGTATGGAAGGAACTGTTAAGCTTTGGAACCTTCGGGGTGAGCAAGTGGGTGAACCGTTAGAGGGAGGAAGCTCTCTCTATTCTGTCGCCCTCAGTTCTGATGGGAAATACATTGCAAGTTGTGGCGAAGATGGAAGGATCTGGTTATGGCAATTTGGAGATTGGGAAAGTTGGCTTCAGGTTGGTTGCGAGCGGCTACAATATCATCCTATTTTCAAGAACAGTTCGACTGAAGTAGCACGAGCAGCCTTCGCAGTCTGTGAAAAATATAGCTGGAGCAGTGTGACGGAAACAGCTAGATCTTTGGTCAAGAAGGGGAAACTTCTGGCATACAGAAGAGATGTAGATGGAGCACTAAGCTGCTTTCGAGAAGCCCTAGAGCTAGTTCCAACTTTGGGCATAGAACCAGAGGTGGAAGCACATCGACCAGAAGCATTATTGCTGGTTATGCAAGGTAGACTTTTAGCATTGCAGCAGAATGTTGAGGGAGCTATAGCAAAGTTTCAAGAAGCCCTTAAGCTAGCTCCAGATTTGCCTCTCAATTCACTAACCGAGGCACAACGATACGCAGTTCCTGTCCTTATTAAACATGGTACCACCTTAGCTAAACAGGATGGAGATGTTTTAGGAGCGATCGCTAAGTTTAGACAAGCTGTGAAATTAGACCCAACCCTAAACCTCGATCCTGAAGTAGAAGCTAAACGTTTAGCCTCACCAACTTTAGTTGAGCAGGGCAAAAGATTAGTCAACAATTCCAATTCTAAGGTAAATGTTTCAGGAGCGATCGCTAAGTTTAGACAAGCTGTGAAATTAGACCCAACCCTAAACCTCGATCCTGAAGTGGAAGCTAAACGTTTAGCCTCTCAAACTTTAGTTGAGCAGGGCAAAAGTTTAGTCAACAATTCCTGTTCTAGGGTAAATGTTTCAGGAGCGATCGCTAAGTTTAGACAAGCTGTGAAATTAGACCCAACCCTAAACCTCGATCCTGAAGTGGAAGCTAAACGTTTAGCCTCTCAAGCTTTAGTTGAGCAGGGCAAAAGTTTAGTCAACAATTCCTATGCTCAAGTAGATATTTCAGGAGCGATCGCTAAGTTTAGACAAGCTGTGGAAATAGACCCAACCCTAAACCTCGATCCTGAAGTTGAGGCCAAGCGGCTACTAGCAGCTAGTCTGATTAAGCAGGGTATTTTATTGGCTGAGCCTCCATATGTACGCAAGCTAGACCTAGAGGGTGCGATCGCTAAGTTTAGACAAGCTGTGGAAATAGACCCAACCCTAAACCTCGATCCTGAAGTGGAAGCCAAGCGTCTAGCAGCAGCTACTCTGATAAGACACGGTACTATGCTAGTAAGTCCTTTTGACATATCACGCGATATAGACGTAAAAGGTGCGATCTCTAAGTTTCAAGAAGCCTTGAAACTAGACCCAACTTTAAAATTAGATCCTGAAGTTGAAGCTAAGCGCATGGCTGCACCAAAGCTTATTGAGAGAGGCAGAAGATACATACAGGAAGGAAAGATAAAAGAAGCTGTTTCGATGTATATAGAAGCTAAGGTATTCGATCCATCTCTAGATATATCTGCTACAGATTGGAATTCTCTTTGCTGGTTTGGTAGCCTACATGAATATGCCACAAACTCGCACGTGATTAACGCTTGCGAACTGGCAGTTGCCGCTGAGCCTAAATCTGGAAGCTTTCGAGATAGTCGAGGATTTAATCGTGCTTTGACTGGAAATCTAGAAGGAGCCATTGAAGACTTTGAGGCGTTTATTAACTTAGCTGACAACAAGATGAAAAAAGAACAAAGGCAACGATGGGTTGATACACTTCGTGCAAAAGAGAATCCTTTTACACCTGAAGAGATTAAAACACTATTCATTCAATAATGAAATAACAGTCGTATATAGTTCATAGAGGGAAATATCTGGAGGAAAGGATCGGAAGGTTCTGTAGAATATCAAAATCAATCCACAATAGATTATTATAATTTCTCAAGAGGCCCCTCGTCATGTAATAGGTCACTCATGGAATTTACTAATATGCGACTAGGCGATCGCCACTTTCTAGGCTGGTCTGTCCATTCAATTCCAGTATTTGCGCTTGACATTATTTAATCCTACTCCATAAAGCCCACTAACTTCATTTCAGACCACTCAGAAGTACATCTTGCCGATCTATTCCCGCACTGCATCCGCCAAGCTTTATTAATTCCTGCTGCCGCTAGAGTTAGGCTACCCTGCCCAAATCGGTGATTAATTTGGTCTATTACTTCCATTAGTTGCTTGGATTTAGTTCGGTCTTTGGTATCGAATAGAGAGGTCTGTATTGAATCTTCGGGTTGTAGCCCTAACATGATTACCCCTGCTTTTTTGAACTCTACTCCGTGAGCGTAAATCTTATCTACCAATGGGAGAGCGTATTGTAAAAGTTCGGTGGTGTCGTTCGATGCTACGGGTAGTTCTACTGATAGAGAAGCAGAATGTAGATCGTCTTTGAAGGGACTGGAACGGGCAAATACTGAGAGGGCGATTCCCTTCGGTATGCTTACCTCCTCTGCTAATGGTTGGGATGGAGCGTGTTATAGCGCGGTAGCAATTCAATTTGAGAATCCACCTGAAATGCCTCGGTGATTTCCTCAAGTGGGCTAAATAGGGTAAATCTTCCAAACATATTGTTAATTTACTCTTAGTAATTCATTCCAGCAGGTTGTGTAGCGTGGCGATCGCTTAGAACATTTTGTCAGCCAAGGTTGTTTTACCCCAACCGAAGCAAACTTAAGGGTATGTCTGCCAAACTTAGCATTAATATCATCCAAAACATTCATCAGTTTAGAAGAACGCTCCGTATCTGTAGGTACTTCAAATAGATTTCCCTGTACTTGTCCTTCAGGAACCAGACCAGTCATAATGACTCCAGCCTTCTTAAACTCTTGACCTTCCCGATAAATCTGCTCGGTCAACCGTGATGCAATTCTCAGTATTTCCCCCGTGTCATTAGTTGCGATCGCAAACTCAGCCGTGGCACTATCAGCATAGATATCTTCTTTAAACGGACTAGTTCGGGCAAAAACCGTAATCACTTGGGCGGATTGCTTTTGTATTCTTAACTTTTCGGCAGCTCTATGGACAAAATGGGCTACTGATTCTTTTAGTTCGGTTACGGTAGTTACGGGGTGGGAAAAAGAACGGGAAACACAGGTTTCTTTTTTGGGATTAGCCACTAATTCTAAAGGTAAGCAAGATTGCCCCTGTAATTCCATCAGCATTCTTAAGCCCACTACACCCATCTTTTTACGGATTACTTCGGTGTTGGTATTCCTAAAATCCCAAGCAGACATGATTTCATGCTCTCGACACCACTTGCCATACCGAGAGCCAATTCCCCAAATATCACCCACATCTATTTTTGATAGAACTTCATCTGAATTGTTACAGCTAGATAAATCAAATACGCCACAACTAGACTTCTTGGCTACACGATTAGCCAGCTTTGCTAAAGTCTTGGTGGAACCAATACCAATGGAGACAGGAATACCTACCCACTTCAAAACTATTCTGCGAATTTCAGTACAATACCCAGTAAGGTCTCTGTGGCTAAACCCAGATAAATCCAAGAAAGCTTCATCAATGGAATAAATCTCGACATCAGGGGCAAAGTGGGACAGCGTGGACATGACTCTTCCTGACAAATCCCCATAGAGGGCATAGTTAGAAGAATAGACCTGAATTTTGAATTTCTCAATCTCATCCTTGATCTTGAATACGGGTACTCCCATTTTGATACCCAAATCCTTTACTTCCTGAGACCTTGCGACTACACAACCATCATTATTGGATAAAACAACAACGGGCTTACCAATTAACTTCGGATTAAATAAACGTTCGCAGGAAACGTAAAAATTATTACAATCGACGAGAGCGAACCTTAAGTCGGCTTTTTCTTTTAACACAGTGAATGACATCGGTAACTACTCCCCAAATTTGAAATTCTGAGTTTTCCGTAATGGCGATCGCTTTGTAATTTGAATTTTCGGGAATCAGTAAAATCTCTTCGCCAATCCAATGGAGTCTCTTTACTGTAATCTCTCCATTGACCACGGCAATAATAATGTCATCGTGTAAGGCTTCAAGGGAGCGATCTACAATCATTAAGTCACCATCATTAATACTCGCTCCAGTCATAGAATTCCCCGAAACTCGAAGAAAAAAAGTAGAAGCTGGACTATTTACCAAAAAGGCATTGAGATCTAAATTGGTATCTAGGTGATCGTCCGCAGGGGAAGGAAATCCCGCAGCCGCTGGGCAAAGATATAGAGGTAGTTCCAACTTAGTGGAAACATCACATCCATAAATAGCTTCGATACTTTCGGAAAGTCCATCTCTCTTTTGCTCTTGTAGCCAAGATTGAATATCTACAATTTTACTTTCAGGTAAGCGCACAGTTTTAGTCGCTTCCCCATATTTACCCGTACCTTTTGGTCTACCTGCACCAATACGTTTACCACCGCGTGCCATATTATTAGATTAATGCAACTATATTCTTAGGCTATCATTCTCTTTTTAATATGTCAGTGTTATGGAGCACAATCAGATATTCTTTTAGTTTTTTCGGGAAACATCAGCGTTAGGAGTTCGGGGGTGACTTTCATGCCTTCAGATAACAGAGGTAAGGATAGTTCTGTTAATGTTTCGACACAGCCATGAATTGCCGAGATTGATTCGGGTTCGGGTTTAACAGTAACTGTCTGCTCAAATACAACCTTTCCATTTATCACAATTTTTTCAATATGCTCAAACTTTAGAGCTAGAACATCGTAGTATTCGTTTAGCTTTTGAGCCACTGTTTGCGAACATGATAGGGAGAGCGATCGCCCATCCACAGACCAGTCACACAGGTACATTAAGGTTTTTAGGGTCTTTAATTTTGCTTTTGCTCGTTCGAGATTTAGATTGCTCATGGATTTCTTGGGCTAGGGTGTCGATTAATCTGCGGACATCATCAAACTGTTCCCGAAAAAAGCGATTTTCCTCTTCTAATTTTACGATCCTTGCCCGTAGATCGCTCTCAGTTTGTTCTGGTTTATCTAGTTTGTTTTTATCGGCATAGATACCTATGGTCAGGTAAGGGTGGATGGGCATTCCAAACATTTCCCGTACTTCTTCGGGCGTTTTAGAAATTTCCAAATATCTGGCGATCGCCCTAGCTCCTTTATCGGTTATAAAGCCTGCGTTTCCGTCTCGCCAATCCATGAGACTTTGCCTAGACAGTCCAATTTTTGCAGCGAATCTCCCTAAGCTACCGTTTTTCATCACTTGTTCCATCGTCCATTCAGCTAAGTCCATAGAGGCTCCAAGAAATATTAATTACTATCTTGACACAAGAGTATAGCTTAAGTAAAGTGTAAGTTACTACTAAGCAATCAGCAAAGTAAATAAATATTTAAGAGCAATAAGTTGTGAATAAGTATCGGTCTTCGATGAGAAATCCCTGCCCAATCTGTGGCAGAACTAAGGATGGTGATTGTGCGGTTGATGAGGATGAGTCGGGGCTTAAGGTTAGGTGCCATACTCATCTTGGCGATGCTGGAATTGAGGGCTTTGTCTATCGGGGTCAGACTGAGTGCGGGATGTGGGGGCTATATTATTCAGTAGTTAAGGATGAGTCAGATCATCCCAAAGCAATTCGGGCGGTTAGCAAGCAGGTATTTTTCTATCCAAATTCTAAGGGAGATCCTTTAGCTAAAGTGGTGCGGACTGATGATGGCAAGGGAAACAAGAAGTTTGCCCAGTGGCATCGGACTCATGGCAAAGGGATTGAATGGGCTTTGGGGCTGCCAGAGCAAATTCAAAAACAGGTGCGGTTATATAGGATTCGAGATGATGTTAATCAAGATGCCATTACTAATCATGAACCGATTCTGGTGGTTGAAGGTGAGGGTAAAGTTGATTTATTACTTTCTATGGGTATTGCTGCTACTTGTGCGATCGGCGGTGCGGGTAAGTGGCGTAGGTATGGTTATCCTAATTATTTGGATGACTTGCTAGGGACTTCGGTTGTTTTAGTTCCAGATCGGGATGTTAAGGGAATGGCGCACATGGAGGATGTTGAGAAAGATTTCTCTAATGCTCAGTGGCTTTATCCCTATCCTGATTCGCCTTTATGGAATAAATTACCTGAGAAAGGTGGGTTAGATATTGCGGACTGGATTGAGGATTTCAAGTTATCGAAAGTACGGATTATGGAGAAAGTTGGGAGTAAAAGAAAGCTCTCTCTTGATGAATCTAAGGTAATTGATCTAAATGAGGGTTTGACCTACGAACAAACAATTCAAAAGTTAGAGAAGATTTTTGAGATTGAAGACGAGGCTCTGCAATTATGGGAATTGGATCGTTTGGCTAGTTGTGTGAAGCGATCGCCTAGTCGATTGGTACAGATTTGGGATACTTATCAAAATGATTCCACGCCGTTTAAGCCAATTGAGTTACATGATTTCCTCAAACGTGAGGAGTTAGAGAGGTCTTGGTTAATTGCTGGTTATATTCCTGCGGGTACGGTGATTGGTTTGATTGCTGGCGGTGGTTCGGGTAAGACTTTGCTCACTTACGATTTGATTAAGGCGATCGCTACGGGGCAAAGTTGGAATGGGTTTAGGGCAACTCAAACAAAAGTATTAATCGTTCAAACTGATGAGCAGTTCTTAGATACTAAGGAAAGACTGGAGATTGCTAATTACCAAGAGGCTATTTCTGCGGGTACGGTATTTCTATTGGAAAAATGGCAGTTTACTCAGTTTCGGCGGTTGGCTAAGTTTATTAAGGATCATAAAATTGGCTTCTGTGCGATCGATTCTTTTACCAGCACCAATCGCAGAAGTAATGGCGAAGAAAAAGACTCGTCCTATGCCAGTTGCATTTACGATCTGCGCGACCTTGCCAGTGAGACTAAGTGTAGTTTTCTGGTTTTACACCATACTAATCGAGCGGGTGGTAGTCGGGGGACAACAGCGTTTGAAGATAATGTCTCTGAGACTTGGTTTCTAAAAATACCCGAACCTTCGGCTAATCTCAGTTCCGAACATCGGATTTTACAGATTAAGAAGTCTAGATCGTCTTGCAATGGCACGTTTAAGATTTTGCTTGATGTTAATGACTACTCTTGGTTACATGAGGGCGATCATAAGGTTTTCAGTGAGTTTGAGGACAATAATTCTCAGCCGCCATTATCTGCAAGGATTCAAGAGTATTTAGAGGCTAATCGGGGGCAACATTTTAGTCCAGATGAGTTGATTTATGTGCGATCGCTATCGGACTGCAAGAATCGCGATGCTATGCGTAAGCAGTTGGAAAGGCTTAGAAAAAAGGGGCTGATTGATGCTGAAGATGTGGTTAAAGATGCTGGCGGTGTGTCTGGCAAACAAAGGTATAAGGTTTATTTTGCTCCCTGTGTAAATGAACCATGTCCAGACGGGACAAAACCCGCTCCCAGTATGGACTTTTACCGTCTGGACACGCCTCAAGATTCCATAACCTATGTCCAGACGGCAGAGCTATCTCTGGGACTGCATTCTAACCGTCTGGACAACCATTATTCACACACGGAAGATAACCAGTAGCAAAAAACTGTGATTTCGCTTTTTCTGACTTTCAGACACTATATGTAGCGTACAGCAATTATACCTATGAAACATCTCGACCTATTTTCGGGTATCGGCGGCTTTACCCTTGCTGCTCAATCTCTCGGTATTCAAACTGTTCAATTTGTAGAAATTCAGGATTATTGCTGCCATGTCCTTACCAAAAACTTCCCCAATATCCCAATACACAGAGACATCCATACCTTCCATACCTTCCATGCCCAACCAAACCAATATGACCTCATTACTGGCGGATCTCCCTGCCAAGACCTCAGCCTTGCTGGTACCAGAACTGGAATTACAGGAGAGCGATCGTCTTTGTGGTTTGAAATGCTCCGAGTCGTTAGAGAGTGTAGACCCAAATATGTTGTCTGGGAAAATGTCAAAGGAGCGATCTACACAGGTGGACTTGCCGAAGTCTTGCGAGGACTCAGTGAACTTGGCTATGGCTTTGATGTGGAGATCTTATCGGCTGCGGAAGTCGGTGCGCCACATTTGCGGGAGAGAGTTTTCGTGGTTGCCTACTCCCATGAGTTATTCGGGAAAACGCCGTGCTGGGCAAACCAAGTTGGATCTGAAATTAAGGCTATTGCCCACACCGACCGCTTCTCAGGGCGGGGACTTTCCCAAGCGGGTAAAGGCTTATCTGCCCACTGGTCAAGTGTTGAATCCCCAGTTTGTGGAGTGGCTTATGGGCTTTCCCACCGATTGGACAGACTTGCGGTGTTAGGTAATTCGGTTGTGCCTACTGTGGCGGCGATCGCCCTCAAACGAGTTTTATTTTTAGAATCTTGGACAGACAAATGACACCTAAATTTTTAGATAAACATAAAGCCTCTGAGTTAATCAGCCTAAGTGAGCATACTTTGAAGCAGAAGCGCAGCGTAGGTGAGTTTATTGAAGGCTTACATTATGTTAGGCTCGGTCGTACTTCCTTAAGGTATAACTCTGAGGTATTACTAATTTGGATGCAATACCGCAATGATGCTCCTGCTTACCAAAGAGCGATCGAAGCTTATTTAAATCTACAGCCAGACAATCAAGACAAGATTGCTGGGAGAAAGAAACGGTAGGAAACTGGTAGGATATTTTTACCAATTTCCTGAAAGGTAAGCCCTCAATGGGATTTGAACCCATGACCTTCTCCTTACCAAGGAGATGCTCTACCCCTGAGCCATGAGGGCGATTAAACTCAACTTTGTTAGTATTGCATACTTTTAGTCTTGAATAATCAAAAGTTGGGAAATTTAAGTGAAAAAATAAAAATTAACACTAGGGGATTAATGGGATTGTGGCACTACGAGTAAATTGCTCATAGATCGTAACCAAGTTGTTGGGTAAATTAGGAATTTCCGAAGCATAGAGGGGCTTAAATTTATAGTCTTTGTATGAATCGGGAATTTTGCTAGACTGGGCGATCGCCTCTTCTTTAGTTAAACCTCTAGCCTTCCAACTTAACGCTAATCTTTCTAGATCGGTAAAATATGCTTGTAGTCCTTGAAGTGCAGTGCGATCGCCGACTTCACCATGACCAGGAACAACTTTAGCATCTGGATAGGTGGAGATGAGACGGTACAGAGAACCCTGCCAATCCCGAACATTGCCATCGCCAATAAAGGGAATAGTTCTATTAAATAAAATGTCGCCTGTGAATAAGACTTTAGCATCAGGGATATAAGCTATTAAGTCAGTTCCTCCAGAGTGGCCTTCAACTCTTTCAAGTCTGACTTGGCGATCTCCTAACCAGATATTTGTTTCACTATTAACGATTAGATCAGGAGGAATAGGGTTGGAGTCTTGGGCATTAGCACCTTTACGGTTAAGCATAAATTCCCGAATGGTTCCCCGCCCCACAATTGGAATTCCCAATGCTCTTGCCGCAGGATTACCACCTGTTTGATCATTGTGAAAGTGAGTATTTAAAACATACTTAATCGGTTTATCAGTGAGAGTTTTCACTGTGGCAAACATTAAATTTGCTAAGGCAGGATTTTGGAAAGGGTCAATAACCAATACGCTATCACTACCAATGACAATTCCACCATTAGCAATTGCCAAATCGCTGTTGGCTGGGGGAAGATCAATACTGGAAATTAAGCCATAGACGCCCGATCCTACTTCTTGGAGTTTTAGCCCTGCTTTTGTTAAGCCAGCGTTGACGTTAATAGCTGGGGGAGTTAAAGTCTGGGCAACAGATTTATTAAAATTTTGCCAACCAGTTATGATCCCTAATGTCACTAAGCTTGCTAAAACTAAACCTACTAATTTCTGGAATTTAATCATACTTAGCCTTTAAATTCTTGTGTTTACAAAAATTAGTTTAAACGATTACAGGTTAAGTCTGAGACTAAAAGCGAGGATTTGGTTAATCTGGGCTAATCTAACACCAAAAAAGACCCGAACGCTACGCCTATCTCAAGCATCCCTTAGTGCTGCTGGTTCATTCCTGACACGGTTCGGGCGTTGCGATCGCATAGATTCGGATCAGCTAATAGATTAGCATTAAATGCGGAGGATTGATAAATCATTAAATTACAAACTTAAGCAAGATCTCTATTGATTATGTGGATTTAAATAACTCATATATTTCTCGATAAATCTGTTTGAGCTTGGTGGCAAATAGATCGCTAGGTGGAAAATCTCCCACAAACTTCCAGTGATCTACCGTTGAAAGATTCCATTGTTTGCCCTGATAGCCAAATCCTGAGGATTCGATCCCAATTAATTTGCCTTCATGAAATCGAATTTGCACCAAGACGCTCCGACTAGTAATATTTTTATTTACTCCCGGGAAGTTAAAGCTAATATCGATTGAATCAGGGTCAAGCAATTCACGGGTACAGGAATCATTAGCCCAAGGACTAAGATCGACTTTAACAATCGGAAATTGCTGTTTAAATAGTGAAGCGATCGCCGCAATTTTGGTGGCTACTTCAATACTTTTAGCCTGTTCAGTGGCATTCATACGTTCTACTCTTAATAAATAGCTGAGATAAATAGCTTAAAATTTTAACTTAGAATATTTAGGTGAATATTATTGTAGATTCTTAAAAGCGATCTGCAACTTAGGTAACTATAATTATCCAGCTAAAGCGAGTATGAGGTTATGAGCATTAATTTAGACTCAAAATCGAGGAGCCTCTAGCTGTAAGGGCGTGAGTTAATTATTCTATCTAGTTCTCTTTAATCTTAAACGCAACTTAAATAAGATATGTTAGATTCTCAGTTAACCGAAAAACTAGCTCAATTACGTCAGATATTTACAGATTCTCAACGGGTTTTAGTTGCCTATTCGGGAGGGATTGATAGCACTTTAGTGGCAAAGATCGCCTTTGATGTTTTGGGAGATCGAGCGATCGCTGTTACGGCAAATTCTCCTTCTTTATTACCTTCAGATTTAAAGGGAGCTATATCCCAAGCTATAGAAATTGGCATATCCCATCAGGTAATTACAACTGCGGAGATGGATAATCCTAATTACACTTCTAACCCTGTGAATCGTTGTTATTTTTGTAAAAGTGAACTCCACGATCGCCTTAAACCCTTAGCAAAAACTCTAGGCTATGAATATGTAATTGATGGCTTAAATGCTGATGATCTTAAAGATTATCGACCTGGAATTGCGGCGGCAAAAGAGAGAGGTGTGCGATCGCCCCTAGCCGAAGTTGGAGTGAGTAAAATTGAAGTCCGAATGTTATCAAAGTATCTGAATTTGGCCTCGTGGAATAAGCCTTCGCAACCTTGCCTTAGCTCTAGATTTCCCTACGGAGAGAGTATTACCATCGAAAAACTCCAGAGGGTAGGCAAAGCCGAACAATACCTTAGAGATCTAATGGGTAAAGAAATTGATTTGCGGGTGCGCTCTATTGAGGACACAGCTCGGATTGAGATACGCTCAGATTTAATTGCTAGTTTTTTGCAAGCGATCGATCTGCCGCTACTCACAACATCCTTTAAGGAATTCGGTTTTCAGACTATTACCCTAGACTTAGATGGATTTCGGAGTGGTAAGCTCAATGATAAAATTCTAGTGAAATCACCATAAAATTACTTATTTGAAGTTAAGTTCTTAAATTTAGTAAACTGTGGCTCAAATAAGAGCTTCACTGTCCCAGTTGGACCATTCCGATGTTTGGCAATAATAATTTCGGCAATACCGCGATCGGGAGTATCTGGATTGTAATATTCATCTCGATATAAGTTAATTACTAAATCCGCATCTTGCTCAATACTTCCACTTTCTCTGAGATCGGAAAGCATGGGACGTTTGTTAGTTCTGGCTTCTACGCCTCGACTTAATTGAGATAGGGCAATCACAGGAACTGCTAATTCTCTGGCTAATCCTTTGAGCGATCGCGTGATTTTTGATAATTCCTGCACACGGTTATCACTACTACCTTCCATTAGCTGCAAGTAGTCAATTAAAATTAAGCCCAAAGACCCGCCTTTCTCTGATTGTAGGCGACGGGCTTTAGAACGCAACTCATTAACCGTAGGATTTGCGGTATCGTCAATATATAAGGGCATTTCCGACAGCCGACTGATAGCATTACCAATTACCGCCCATTCATTTTCGCTAACATTACCCGATCGCAGACGACTACTTTCAATTTTGGCTTCATTAGCTAAAAGTCGATAAACTAGCTGCTCCTTGGACATTTCCAAGCTAAAAACTGCCACGGGTAAGCGATGAAGCTGCGCCATGTTGTGGGCTATACCCAAGCTAAATGCAGTTTTGCCAATGGAAGGACGACCCGCAATAATAATTAAATCCGATCTCTGAAAGCCCTGAGTCATGGCATCAAGATCATAAAATCCCGTAGCTAGTCCTGGTAAATTTGTTTCGCCCGACCCAAGATTATTAAATCGCTTTTCGAGTTCAAACCAAGCATTTGTTAATACATCTCCTGCTGGAGTTAAGCCTTGCTGCGCCCGTGATTGGGTAACGGCAAAGATTTTTTGCTCGGCTTGATCTAATAACTGAGGAAGTTCAAGTTCGGTATTAAAGCTAATATCAATCGTCTCTCTGCCTGCTTCGGCAAGTTTGCGTCTTGTATATTTGTCAGCTACCAACTGGGCATAATAATCGATATTTACGGCACTAATCGTGCGATCGCATAGTTGGACAATTTTACTTTGACCGCCAATTTTTTCGAGTAAATCGCGATCGCTCAACCAAGTTGCCACACTCATCATATCCGTGGGACGAGACTGATTATGCAGCATGAGACAAGCCCGAAACAACTCTTGATGGGAACCCACATAAAACATCTCTGGACGCAAAGTATCCATAACTCTGGAAATGCCTTCGGGGTCAAGTAAAATTCCGCCTAAAATTGCCTCTTCTGCTTCAATATTTTGGGGTGGTAAACGGATGCCATCATCAGATGGGGGCGAATATTTAGCTTTATCAGTAGTCTCATTACTCATGATTTATGGTGATTACCTTTGGGCGTTAGGTCGCCAATTAAAACGATAGGCTACAATCATTCCCATGGGTTTATAACAGATGACAATATTCTATGATTGGGAATTAGTGCTACCGTCATTTCAGATGTATTTCCTTTCTCAAAGATAATTGCATAGTAAATTAGGTTGATTTTAGCAAATTTGCCAATAGCAGAAATTTATATTGCTTGAGATTCGGCTATCAAAGGTTATGTTTCAGTATAGCGAGTTCTGGTAAATATTTAAAAAGGGACTTAATAGTCTCTTAACCTTTACATAATCTCATAGAACAGCATTTCTACTGCTTTGATACATACTTTAGATCTAACTAATCTCATGTTTATGCCATTGTCTTTGAGCTTATCCCTGTATTCTCCAAGCCATTTACCTTGCTCTGATTCTGGTCTACGGGCTTTAATATCAATGCAA
>VYKS01000400.1_pt1 | contig 16711 bp, 14 predicted proteins | sample 5114511 | NCBI WGS metagenome assembly VYKS01 (sample SAMN12291795, study PRJNA351875) | freshwater metagenome | isolation source: freshwater lake | place: USA: Michigan, Gull Lake | collected 2011-07-05 | reverse complement strand
CGCCGCGCCGAGGAAAAGGCCCGCGCCGAGGCCGAAGCGGCCAAGGCACCGAAGGTCGAGGCAGCGCCCGAGCCAGTGGTCGAGACCAAGCCTGCCCCCGTCGCACCCGCTGCGCCGCCGACTCCCGCTCCGACCCCGGCCCCCGCGCCGCAGCCGATCGCGCTGCAGCTCGACCCGAGCCGTCCGGCGCCGCGTCGCTTCACCCCGGTGCAGCGCCCCGAAATCCCGCGCCCCGCGCCGGTCGCCAAGCCCGAGCCGGCGGCTCCGGCACCGGCTGCTCCGGCGAACACTGGTGGTGGTGCATCCGCGCCGCGCTCGGCCAATCTCGGCCCGAACCGCGCCCCGGCGCGTGCGCCCGAGCCGCAGCGTCCGCAGCAGCGCGACCGCAAGGGCGACGAGCGTCGTGGTGGCAAGCTGACCGTCAACCGTGCGTTGGGTGGCGACGATGGTGCGCGTGCGCGCAGCCTCGCCGCGCTGAAGCGCGCGCGTGACAAGGAACGCCGCCACACCGGCCCGCGTGAGCCGCAGGCCAAGCAGATCCGTGACGTGCAGGTGCCGGAAGCCATCACCGTCGCCGAACTCGCCAACCGCATGGCCGAAAAGGGCGCGGATCTGGTCAAGGCGCTGTTCAAGATGGGCATGCCCGTCACGCTGACCCAGACGATCGATCAGGATACCGCCGAACTGCTGGTGACCGAATTCGGCCACAACATCGTGCGCGTATCCGATTCGGACATCGACCTTGCCGTCGATACGGTCGAGGATGCCGAGGAATCGCTGAAGCCGCGTCCCCCGGTGGTGACGATCATGGGCCATGTCGATCACGGCAAGACCAGCCTGCTCGACGCGCTGCGCGGCACCGATGTGGTGCGCGGCGAAGCGGGCGGCATCACCCAGCACATCGGCGCCTATCAGGTCACGCTGAAGGACAAGTCGAAGATCACCTTCCTCGACACGCCAGGCCATGAAGCGTTCTCGGAGATGCGCGCCCGCGGCGCGAACGTCACCGACATCGTCGTGCTTGTGGTCGCCGCCGATGACGGCCTGATGCCGCAGACGATCGAGGCGATCAACCACACCAAGGCGGCCGGCGTGCCGATGATCGTTGCGATCAACAAGATCGACAAGCCCGAGGCCAATGCCCAGAAGGTGCGTGAGCGCCTGCTGGAACATGACATCCAGGTCGAGGCGATGGGCGGCGAGACGCAGGACGTCGAGGTATCGGCGCTCAAGAAGCTGGGTCTCGAGGATTTGATCGAGAAGATCCAGCTCCAGGCCGAACTGATGGAGCTCAAGGCCAATCCGGACCGCGCTGCCGAGGGCAATGTGGTCGAAGCGAAGCTGGACAAGGGTCGCGGCCCGGTCGCGACGGTGCTGGTCACGCGCGGCACGCTCAAGGTCGGCGACGTGTTCGTCGTCGGCGCCGAAAGCGGCAAGGTCCGCGCGCTGGTCGACGACAAGGGTCGCCAGATGAAGGAAGCCGGGCCGTCGATGCCGGTCGAGATTCTCGGCCTGTCGGGGGTACCGATGGCGGGCGACCTGCTGCAGGTCGTCGAGAATGAGGCGCGCGCCCGTGAGGTCGCCGCCTATCGCGCCAGCGTGATCCAGAACAAGCGCACGACCAACACCCCGGCTAGCCTCGAGAGCATGTTCTCGGCGCTCAAGGAAAAGCAGGCGATGGAGTATCCGCTCGTCGTCAAAGCCGACACGCAGGGCACGGTCGAGGCGATCATCGGGTCGCTCAACAAGATCTCGACCGACGACATCAAGGTGCGGATCCTGCACTCGGGCGTCGGCGGCATCACCGAGAGCGATGTCAATGTCGCCGCGGCTTCCGGCGCGCCGATCATCGGCTTCAACGTCCGTCCGAACGCCAAGGCACGCGAGATCGCCGAGCGGAACAAGGTCGCGCTGAAATATTATGACGTGATCTACACGCTCACCGACGAGATTCGCGCCGGCATGGCGGGGCAGCTCGGTCCGGAAGCGTTCGAAACCGTCGTCGGCCGCGCCGAAATCCGCGAAGTCTTCTCGGCCGGCAAGCATGGCAAGGCCGCCGGTCTGCTGGTGGTCGATGGTGCGATCCGCAAGGCGCTCAAGGCGCGTATCACGCGCGACGACGTCATCATCTATCAGGGCGAGATCGCGTCGCTGCGCCGCTTCAAGGACGATGTCGCCGAAGTCCGCGCGGGTCTGGAATGCGGTGTGACGTTCAGCCAGAACTTCACCGACATCAAGCCGGGCGACTTCCTCGAAACCTTCGAGGTCGAACTGCGTGAGCGCACGCTCTAACTCATGTCTCCGCCCCGGCTTCGGTCGGGGCGGTGGATGCCGATCATGAAGCACAACGACACGCCCGAGACCCGCTCTGTCCGCCTGCTGCGCGTGGGGGAACAGGTGCGCCATATCCTGTCCGACATCCTCGCGCGCGGCGAGGTGCATGACGATGTGCTGACCAGCCATGTCGTCAGCGTCACCGAAGTGCGCATGTCGCCCGACCTGCGCCACGCCACCGTCTTCGTGAAGCCGCTGCTCGGCAAGGACGAGGAAGCGGTGATCAAGGCGCTGCGCACCAACACCGCCTATCTGCAGCGTGAAGTCGCCGGGCGGATGAAGATGAAATATGCCGCTAAGCTCAAGTTCCTGGCGGATGAGAGCTTCGACGAGGGCAGCCATATCGACCAGCTGCTGCGCGATCCCAAGGTGGCGCGCGACCTGTCCGCCGAGGACGCCGCCGACTGATCCGTTCAGCCGGCCTGGCGTAGCGTGATGTCGAGCGCGACATCGACCTTACGCCCGACGATCAGGCGATAGCTGGTCATCCCGAAATCGGTTCGGTCAATGCGGGTGCGTCCGGTCAGGCGGAACTCGGACGCCCTCCCTGCCTGCGCAATCGGCCGGGAAAATTGCACGTCCAATGTCACCGGGCGCGATACGCCGCGCGCCGTCAGCGTTCCGTCGATTACCGCGCTTGCCGGGCCGGTCGCGCGCATCTGGCCGCCGACGAAACGGACAGTGCGCGTGCGCGCCACATCGAAAAACGCCGGGCCGCGCAGCCTATCGCGGGTCAGATCGTCGCTGGCGGTCAGCTGCGACGCGTCCAGCGTGACGTCGATCGCGATGCGCGCCGTGTCGGACGGATCGATTGTCACCGTCCCGCTGACCTGGGGAAAACGTGCCTGTCGTTTGGCCAGCCCGAAGAACGCGACCTGCGCCGTTGCCGTGCTGGGGCCATCGATCGTGTAGCGATGCGTTGCGGGAGCCGCGGCCGAAGCCGGGATACTCGCCAGCACGATGGGAATGCACCAACGCCACATATATACTCTCCCGCCGCGCAACCTCCGCGCTTCACCGATGGCTGTCAATCGTCCCAACTTCGGTTAGGGTCAGGCCGATAGGGGAACGATGGCCAAGCTCTATTTCTATTATGCCAGCATGAACGCCGGCAAATCGACCACGCTGCTGCAGGCCGATTTCAACTATCGCGAACGCGGCATGCGCACCTTGCTGTTCACGGCGGCGCTCGATCACCGGTCGGGGACGGGCCGGATCGCGTCGCGGATCGGGCTGGATACCGAAGCGGCAGGCTTTGCCGAAGACACCGACCTGCGCCTGCATGTCGAGCGGGAGATGGATCATGGTCCGGTCCACTGCGTGCTGGTTGACGAGGCGCAGTTCCTGAGCGCGGCGCAGGTGGATCAGCTTGCCGCCGTCGCCGATGTGCTGGGGATCCCGGTGCTGGCCTATGGCCTGCGAACCGATTTTCGTGGCGCGCTATTCCCCGGATCGGCGCGGTTGCTGGCGCTGGCGGACTCACTCGTGGAGATCAAATCGGTGTGCCGCTGCGGGCGCAAGGCGACGATGAACCTGCGCGTCGATGCGGACGGGCGGGCCGTGGCCGATGGTGCGCAGACCGAGATTGGCGGGAACGACCGCTACATCGCGCTGTGCCGCCGGCACTTCACCGAAGCACTAGCTGCAGCCGAATAAAACGTCCCGTTCCGTAACGGCAGCCGCGCACGAATCGGGTGGAGCGGCGCGCATCCTTCCGCCACGGTGGCAGTGGGGGGATGGATGCAGCCGATTGTCGAATCGATGGCCGTGTGGGCGATCCCCGCGATTGCCGCAGTGCTGCTGCACGACGCCGCACAGCGGATGGTGGCGGACTGGCTGCCGGTCGAGGCCGATGCGCCAATGGCCCCGCCCAGTCGCCTGCCCCGATTTCTGCGCGCGGTCGATCCCGTAGGAACCGTCATCGTCCCGATCGCACTGGCGCTGTCGGGAGCGCCAGTGTTCGGCTGGCCGCGTTACCGCCCGTTCGCGATTGGCGAGGATGCGCTGGCGCGGCGACGGCGGTTAGCCGGAGCGCTTGCGGGTCCGATAGCGAGCTTTGCGGCGGCAGTGGTCGGCGCGATGGCGCTGGGGGCGATTGTCGCGGCGCTGGGCGGCACGATGCCGGACCACGGCGTTGGTTGGCTGATCACGTCAAACCTGTTCAACTTCATCCTCGCCAATGCATGCATGACCAGCTTTCACCTGTTGCCGGTCCCGCCATTTGACATGGGCCGGGCGCTCAGTGCGCTGCTGCCCGTCCCGCTGCGCCAGAAGTTGCGCCGCGCGGGGCGGCTGGTGGTGCTCGCAGTGATCGCAACGGTGGTGGCGATCCCGCTGCTCGATCCGCACGCGCGCATCGGCGAATGGGTTGCCGCGCCGATGATCAACGCGATCACGCGATTCGTGCTTGGGCTGGTGAACCTCACCGTCTAGGCGCGTTCGCGATGCATGGCTGGATCATTCTCGACAAGCCGCTGGGGCTCGGCTCGACCCAAGGGGTGAGCGCGGTCAAGCGCGCGCTGCGCGACTGCGGTTATGGACCGAAGCTGCGCGACCTGCCCAAGGTCGGGCATGGCGGCACGCTCGATCCGCTGGCGACCGGCGTGCTGCCGATCGCGGTGGGGGAAGCGACCAAGCTGGCCGGGCGGATGCTCGACAGCGATAAGGTCTATGACTTCACGATCCGCTTCGGAGTCGAGACCGACACGCTCGATCTGGAGGGCAAGCCGGTCGCCGAATCCGATATGCGACCGACGCGCGGCCAGATCGCGGCGATCCTGCCGCGCTTCACCGGGCCGATCGACCAGGTGCCGCCCGCCTATTCAGCGCTCAAGGTCGATGGCGAACGCGCCTATGACCTTGCGCGCAAGGGTGAGACGGTCACGCTCGCGACCCGCGCCGTGACAATCCATGCGCTGACGTTTGGCGAATCAGATGGCGACTCGGCGACGCTGACCGCGCATGTCTCCAAAGGCACCTATATTCGCAGCCTGGCGCGCGACATCGCGTTGGCGTTGGGCAGCGTCGGGCATGTCACCATGCTCCGACGGGTCAAGGCGGGGCCGTTCACCCTCGATTCGGCGATATCGCTGGACAAACTGGCGCAATCCGCTAAGGGCCGCACGCTTGAACAATGCCTCCTGCCGCTGAGGGCGGGGCTGGACGACATCCCGGCTCTACTCCTCGAACCCGGTCAGGCAGGGGCTCTCCGTCAGGGGAAAGTGCTGACCGGGATTGCCGCGAATGATGGCCAACATTTTGCGCTGGACGGTGAAACGCCGGTCGCGCTGGTCGAGGTTTCGGACGGAAACGTCCGCGTCGTGCGCGGCTTCAACCTGTAAAACGATGTCGAAGGAAGAACCATGACGATCACTGCCGAGCGCAAGGAAGCGCTGATCAAGGAACATGCCCGCGTCGAAGGTGACACCGGCAGCCCCGAAGTCCAGATCGCGATCCTGACCGAGCGCATCGTCAACCTGACCGAGCACTTCAAGGGCCATGCGAAGGACAATCATTCGCGTCGCGGCCTGCTGATGCTGGTCAACAAGCGTCGCAGCCTCCTCGACTACCTCCGCAAGAAGGACGGGGATCGCTACACCGCACTCATCGCGAAGCTCGGGCTTCGCAAGTAACCGGAAAGGCGGCCTTCGGGTCGCCTTTTTGCCATTCCGGGCACCCGCCCGAATCCCTGGGTCGCCGGCAATCCGGCCAGTGGCCCGTAGCACAGGGGTGACGTCACCCCGCACCGCGCAGGCCGGACAGCCTGCAGATAGGCCCCGGGCGCATTGGGCGCCCGGTCCAAAGGAAATCAAATGTTCGACAAGAAGACCGTATCGATCGAGTGGGGCGGACAAACCCTGACACTCGAAACGGGCAAGGTTGCCCGCCAGGCCGATGGCGCCATCATGGCGACGCTCGGCGAAACCGTCGTGCTCTGCGCCGTCACGGCCGCCAAGAGCGTCAAGGATGGGCAGGATTTCTTCCCGCTCACCGTCCATTATCAGGAGAAGTATTCGGCCGCGGGACGCATCCCGGGCGGCTTCTTCAAGCGTGAGCGTGGCGCGACCGAAAAGGAAACTTTGGTCAGCCGCCTGATCGATCGTCCGATCCGCCCGCTGTTCCCGGAAGGCTTCTACAACGAGATCAACGCCATCGCTCAGGTGCTGAGCTATGACGGCGAGAACGAGCCCGACGTGCTGGCAATGGTCGCCGCATCGGCCGCGCTCACCATCTCGGGCGTGCCGTTCATGGGCCCGATCGGCGCCGCGCGCGTCGGCTATATCGACGGCGAATACATCCTGAACCCGACCGACGAGCAGGTTGCCAAGGGCGAGCTCGACCTGGTCGTCGCCGCGACGCACGATGCGGTGATGATGGTCGAATCCGAAGCCAAGGAGCTGTCGGAAGAGGTCATGCTGGGCGCCGTGCTGTTCGCGCACGATGCCTGCCGCGAGGTGATCAAGGCGATCATCAAGCTGGCCGAGCAGGCGGCCAAGGAGCCGTGGGAAATGGCGTCGTCGGACGACAATGCCAAGCTCAAGGACAAGCTCAAGAAGCTGATCGGCAAGGACATTGCCGCCGCCTACAAGCTGACCGACAAGTCGGCCCGCTCGAACGCGCTCAACGAAGCGCGCGCGAAGGCGAAGGCCCAGTTCACTGAAGACGGCCTGTCGCCGCAGGACGTGATGGCCGGCATCAAGCTGACCAAGAAGCTGGAAGCCGAGATCGTCCGCGGTGACATCCTCAAGACCGGCAAGCGCATCGACGGTCGCACCACGACCCAGATCCGTCCGATCGTCGCGGAAACCCACTTCCTGCCGCGTGCGCACGGCTCGGCGCTGTTCACCCGCGGCGAGACCCAGACCATCGCCACCTGCACCCTCGGCACCAAGGACGCCGAGCAGATGATCGATGGCCTGAACGGCCTCAGCTATCAGCACTTCATGCTGCACTATAACTTCCCGCCCTATTCGGTCGGTGAAGTCGGCCGCTTCGGCGCGCCGGGCCGTCGCGAAGTCGGTCATGGCAAGCTGGCATGGCGCGCGCTGCACCCGGTGCTGCCGGCCAAGGAAGACTTCCCCTACACGATCCGTCTGACCAGCGACATCACCGAGTCGAACGGCTCGTCGTCGATGGCGTCGGTGTGCGGTGGCAGCCTCGCGATGATGGACGCCGGCGTGCCGATCAAGCGTCCGGTCAGCGGCATCGCCATGGGCCTGATCCTCGAGGGCAAGGATTATGCGATCCTGTCCGATATCCTGGGCGACGAGGATCACCTCGGCGACATGGACTTCAAGGTCGCGGGCACGTCCGAAGGCATCACCACGATGCAGATGGACATCAAGATCGCGGGCATCACGCGCGAGATCTTCGAAGCCGCGCTGGCGCAGGCCAAGGACGGCCGCGCGCACATCCTGGGTGAGATGAACAAGGCGCTGGGCGAAGTCCGCACCGAGCTGTCGGCCCATGCCCCGCGCATCGAGACGATGCAGATCGACAAGTCGAAGATCCGCGACGTCATCGGCACCGGCGGCAAGGTGATCCGCGAGATCGTCGCGACCACCGGCGCCAAGGTCGACATCGACGACGAGGGGATCATCAAGATCAGCTCGTCCGACGTCAGCCAGATCGAAGCCGCGATGAACTGGATCAAGGGCATCGTCGAAGAGGCCGAGGTCGGCAAGATCTACACCGGCAAGGTCGTCAACCTCGTCGATTTCGGTGCGTTCGTGAACTTCATGGGCGGCAAGGACGGCCTGGTCCACGTGTCCGAGATCAAGAACGAGCGCGTCGAGAAGGTCAGCGACGTCCTGAGCGAAGGCCAGGAGGTCAAGGTCAAGGTGCTCGAGATCGACCAGCGCGGCAAGGTGCGCCTGTCGATGCGCGTCGTCGACCAGGAAACCGGTGCCGAGCTGGAGGATACCCGTCCGGCACGCGAACCGCGTGAGCGCGGCGAGCGTGGCGACCGCGAAGGCGGCCGTGGCGGCGATCGCCGTCGTGACGGTGGCCGTGGCGGCGACCGCGATCGCGGCCCGCGCCGCGACCGTGGCGACCGCAACGACCGTCCGCGCGGCGAGCGTTCGGAGTCGAAGGATGAGGGCGGCGAGAATATCGGCCTCCCGGCATTCCTGACCGGCGGCAGCGACGACTGATCGTCTGCCGATCGCAGACACGAAGAGGGCTCCGGGAAACCGGGGCCCTTTTTCATGGCCACGGTATCGTTACGGAGGCGGGCGTTAGCGACCGACTCGCGCCATGCGGGCCTATGATAGGGGCGAAACTGCGCGTCATCGGGGGGCCCGATATGAGCATTCGCCGTCTGACCATCATTGCCGGCGCGACATTGATCGCGTTGACCGCCCTCAGCTTCGCCTTTGGCGGCTGGCGAATCGAACATGTCATCATGGGCGGGCCGATCCAGCGTGAATCGCAGGAGGCATCGGATCTGATCGCGGACATTCTGCCTCCACCCGTCTATGTCATCGAACCCTATCTGGTCGCCAACCAGATCGCGCGGCATCCCGAGACGCTGGCCGCAAACACGCAGAAGCTGCGCGCGCTGCGCGAGAGCTATGATGCGCGACAGGCCTATTGGCGCGACAGCGCGATCGCGCCCGACCTCCAGCGCGCGATCACGCGCGATGTCGAGGCCGGGGCGCAAGCGTTCTGGAAGGAGCTGGACGCGGACTTTCTGCCCGCCGTTCGCAACGGAAATCCAGCTGAAATCGACGCCAGTTTCGAGCGCATGACCAAAGCCTATGAGGCGCACCGCGCCTCTGTCGATCGCGCGGTGGAAATGGCGACCGCCTATCAAAAGTCGCTCAAGGCCGAAGCGGAGCGACAGATCGCGCTGACCATCTGGCAACTCTTGGCACTTGCGGTGCTGATCGCCACAGCGACGATCGGCTTCATCATCTTCGTGCTACGCAAGGTGATCCGACCGATGCGCACGATTACCTCCGCGATGAATGTGATGGCCGCAGGCGGCGCGGCGAGCGCCGATGCCGAGGCGCAGCGCCAGGACGAGATCGGCGATATCGCCCGCGCGCTCTCCGGGATCGTCGCCTATGTCGACGAAAAGGCGCGTCGCGAGTCCGAGGCGCAGGCCGCGACCCAACGTGCGGTCGTGACGGCATTGGGCGAGGGGCTGGGGCGGCTGCGCGACGGCGTGCTGCGGCACCGGATCGACGGCCGTTTTCCGGAGGAATATGCCCAGCTGCGCGACGACTATAACGCGGCGGCGGACGCAATGGAGACCGCGATTGCGGCCGTCCGGAACACGACTCTGGTTCTGAATACCGGTGCGAACGAAATCGCCGAGGCGACCTCCGACCTGTCGCTGCGCACCGAGCAACAGGCTGCACGGGTCGAGGAAACAAGTGCCGCGATGTCTGCACTGACGGAGCGGGTGCAGCGCGCCGCTGGCGCCTCGGGCCATGCCGCAGGGATCATGACCGAGACCGATCGTCAGGCCGCGGAGAATGCCCGACTCCTCGAAGACGCGGTCGCGGCGATGGGGCGGGTGCAGGAGGCGGCTGGGGAGATCGACAAGATCGTCGGCTTCATCGACGGACTCGCTTTTCAGACCAACATGTTGGCGCTGAACGCCAGTATCGAGGCGGGCCGGGCGGGCGAGGCCGGGAAGGGATTCGATGTGGTCGCCAACGCGGTCCGCGCGCTTGCCGAACGCAGCGCCGACGCTGCGCGCCACATCAAGGCGCTGACCGACCGATCGAGCGAGCAGGTGCGGGCAGGCGCGCAATTGGTTTTGAACTCGGGCGACGCAATGAAGGACATCATCGCGAAGGTGTCGAACGGCAACGCGCTGGTTGGTGAGATCGCCGCCAGCGCCGCGGATCAGACCGCCGGTATCGTCCAGGTTCGTGAGGCAATCGCCAGCATCGACGAGATGACACAAAAGAACGCGGCGATGGGCGAGCAGTGCAACGCGGCGGCGCGCCTGTTGCGGGCCGAGGCGGACCGGCTGCAGGCTCTGGTCAATCGGTTCGATGCGGCGGCTGCAGCCTAACGGTCACAGCGCATTGCTCCGGTGACACACAGGCGATAGCGTGCGGGTAATTCGCCCTCTCGCACAGGACATCGCCCGTGACCCTTCGCCTTGTTTTTCCGTTGCTTCTGGCCGGTGTAGCCGCTCCCGCGCTCATTTCGAATGCTGCGCCGCAGGCTGAGGCTGGTGCGGCCGATACCCGCGCGGAGGACGCCCGCCTCAACGCGTTTCTCGATGCCGCGTTCGACGCCAATGTCGCGTTGAGCCCGGAGAGCCAGACCGCGCTGGGCCTCAAGACCAATTACGACAAGCTCGACGACTATACCCGCGCCGAGGACGAAAAGCGGATGGCGATGGCCGAAGCGACGCTGAAGCAGATGCGGGCGCAGTTCGACCCCGCCAAGCTCGGACCGCAGGGGCGGCTGAGCTATCGCCTGTTCGAAACCCAGGTCGAGCGCTCGCGCGCATCATATGCGTTCCGCGACTATGGCTTTCCGGTGTCGACCAATGGCAGCCCGGCGGGGCAGATCCCGGTGTTTCTGATCAACAACCACCGGGTCGACAGCGTGGCCGACGCCCGCGCCTATATTGCCCGCATTAGCGAGACCGAGCGGGTGATGCGCGAGGTCGCGGCAACGATGCGCGATCAGGCGAAGAAGGGCATCGTCCCCCCCAAGATGGTGTTCAGGCCCGCGCGCGAGGATGCGCGCAAGGTCGTCACCGGTGCGCCGTTCGGCCTTGGGGCTGACAGCACCGTACTTGCCGATTTCCGCAAGAAGGTCGGCGCGCTCAAGATCGCCGATGCCGAGAAGGCGGCGCTGATCGCTGACGCCGAGAAAGCGTTGACCGGCCCGTTCAAGCGCGGCTTCGACACGTTGTTTGCGGTGCTGGACGAGATCGAGCCCAAGGCAAAGGGCAATGACGGCGCGTGGAGCCTGCCCAATGGCGCGGCCTTCTACGCCAACCGCCTCGCGCAGAATACGACGACGAACCTGACCGCCGACCAGATCCACCAGATCGGCCTGGATCAGGTTGCCGCGATCCGCAAGGAGATGGAGGCGGTCAAGACGCGGGTCGGCTATACCGGCACGCTAGAGAGTTTCTTCGACGCGGTCCGCACCGATCCGAAGTTCAAATACCCCAATACCGATGCCGGTCGCGAAACCTATCTGACCGAAGCGCGCGCGGTGATCGCGAAGATGATGGACGTAGCGCCGCGCTGGTTCCACCGCCTGCCCAAGGCGAAGCTGGAGGTCCGTGCGGTAGAGAAATGGCGCGAGGGGACCGCGTCGGTCGCCTTCTACAACCGCCCGGCGCCCGACGGGTCGCGGCCCGGCATCTATTACGTCAACCTTGCCAATATGGATCAGGTGCAGAAGATCCAGCTGGAGGGGATCGCGGTGCACGAAGGCGCCCCGGGCCATCACTTCCAGATCGCACGCGCGATGGAGCTGGAGGGGCTGCCCAAGTTCCGCCGCTTCGGCGGGTACAGCGTCTACAGCGAGGGCTGGGGCCTCTATACCGAGCGGTTGGCCAAGGAGATGGGCGGCTATGCCGATCCCTATTCGGAATTCGGCATGCTCTCGCTCCAGATGTGGCGCGCGATCCGGCTGGTGACCGATACCGGGCTGCACGCCAAGAAATGGAGCCGCGAACAGGCGATCGACTATTTCAAGGCGAACTCGTCGATTTCGGCGGCGGATATCGAGCGTGAGGTCAACCGCTACATCAACAATCCCGGGCAGGCGACGAGCTACATGATCGGCCAGCTCAAGATCGCGGAGCTGCGCAAGAAGGCGGAGACCGCGCTGGGCGCGCGGTTCGACATTCGCGATTTTCATGAGGTGGTGCTGGCGAACGGCGCCGTGCCGCTGAACGTGCTGGAGGAAGAGGTCGACCGCTATATCGCGAGCAAACAGGGGTGATGCGCGCGGGCGCGCTCGTCGCCTCGGCGCTGCTTGCCGGATGCGCGACCACTGGTCCGGCCGAAGTGCGGGTTGCGTTCGATGCCCAGGGGGTGACGGCGGCGCGTGTGAGCGGGCTGGCGGATCGCGCCACCGGGCGGCGCGTCACTGCGGATGATCCGGTGCGGATCGCCAGCATCTCCAAGCTGGTGGTCGCGCTCGGCGTGATGCGGATGGTGGAGGCGGGGCAGCTCGACCTCGACCGTGACGTGTCGGAGGTTCTGGGCTGGAGGGTGCGCAACCCCGCCTTCCCCGATATGCCGGTGACGCTGCGCCACTTGTTGTCGCATCAGTCGGGGCTGATCGATCCCGATGAGTATCGCGTGCCGCTCGGCGAACGGCTCGCCGATGTGATCGCGCGGCCGCAGCTATGGGACGCGCAGCACCGGCCGGGAAGCCATTTCCGCTACGCCAATGTCGCCTTTCCGGTGATCGCGAGCGTGATGGAAAAGGCGGGCGGTGAGCGGTTCGACCGGCTGATGCAGCGCCATGTGCTCGCGCCGCTGAAGCTCGATGCGTGCTTCAACTGGTCGACCTGTTCGGACGCCAAGATCGCGCGGCATGTCGTGCTGGTTCGCGCGAGCGGGGAGGTGGCGCTGGACGACCTCAAGGGCAAGCGCCCCGATTGCCCGGTGATCGCGAAAGATGGCTGTGATCTGGAGGCGTATCGGCTCGGAGAGAATGGCGCGCTGTTCTCGCCGCAGGGCGGGCTGCGCGCGTCGATGCGCGATCTGGCGGTCGTCGGCGCGATGCTGATCCGCAATGATGGTAGTTTCCTGAAACCAGCGTCGATCACCGAGCTGGAACGGGTGGCATGGCGCTTCGACGGTGCCAATGGCGACACGAGCGGCGGCTTCTACTGCCAGTACGGGCTGGCGGTGACGACGCTGCCGACCCAGCGGCAGGGATGCGACGACGATCTGTTCGGCGATGGGCGGGCCCGGATCGGCCATGCCGGTGAGGCTTATGGCCTGCGCTCAGGCCTGTGGATCGACCGCGCGGCGGGGAAGGGGGGTGCCTTCTTCGCCACCGCAACTCCGCCAGCAAGCAAGGGGCGCTCGGCGTTCAGTGTGGAGGAAGAAAGGCTGGCAAAGGGCAGGTAAGTGGGGAGCTTCTGTTGCCCGGTGCTCCCCGTACCGCTGGAATCCGCTTCTGTTGCCCGGTGCGGTCCAACCGCGCATTTTAGTCTAACCTTAGTCCGTTAGGACTTGGGGTTAGGCCGCAATAGCGAGTGCTTCGTTATCGTTGGCACTTGTGTGTATGGGCCGTCGCGGTGGTCCCATTCCGAACGAAAACAGCGCTTTTCAACACACGTCGATCCTGGTTCGGCCCCGTCAGAAACGGTGTCCAAGTACACCACCTTATGGTGGAGCCGCCGGGTACTGCCCCCGGGTCCGCTGCGTCTATTGCACGCCACAATTTATCGTCATAGCCGGGCGAACCCGGCACCTTCCAATATAGGGACCGGAATCCGAATGAAAAGAGTGGGTTTTGGCCTTGTGAAGGCCATAAACCGCGCGCAAAGAACGTGCCATGCTTACTCAGCGCTCTCGTTATGCCCTGCGCGCCATGTTGTTTCTGGCGAAACAGCCGCGCGATGGTGCGCCGACGCCGATGACGCGCATCGCCGCCGAGGCCAATGTCCCGCGCAAGTTCCTCGAACTGATCCTCGCCGATCTGCGTGAGGCCGGGTTCATCCTGTCGACGCGCGGCAAGGTGGGCGGATATCGCCTAGCGCGCGCCAATCACCTGATCTCGCTGGGCGAGATCATCCGCGTGATCGAAGGGCCGCTGGCGCTGGTGCCGTGCGTCAGCCGCACCGCCTATCGCCCGTGTCTCGACTGCAAGGACGAGGCGAGCTGCGCGATCCGCCACGCCATGGCGCGTGTGCGCGACGAAACCGCGCGCATCCTCGACGGCACCAGCCTGGCAGATGCGACGGCCGAGGATCTTGCGGCGGCTTAAGCGCCGTTGCGCTTCTTCAGTTCGTCGCGGATTTCGCGCAGCAGCACCACGTCTGCCGGATCGGCGGCCGGTTCGGCCGTACCTTCCGCCTTTTCGCGCTCGGCGGCGGCGAGAACCTTGTTCACGGTGCGCACCAGCAGGAACACAATGAAGGCGAGGATCAGGAAGTTGATCACCACGGTGATGAACTGGCCAAAGCCGAACAACGGCACACCCGCCGCCTTCAGCGCGGCATAGTTGGTCGGCGATCCGGTATAGCTTGCCGGGATCGGGCCCAGCCGGAAGAAATAGCTCGAGAAATCGAACCCGCCGAAAATCCAGCCGACGACCGGCATGATGATGTCGTCGGTCAGCGACTTGGTGATCGTGCCGAACGCCGCGCCGATGATGACGCCGACAGCGAGGTCGAGAACGTTGCCGCGCGCGATGAAGGTTCGGAATTCCTTGAGCATAAGCTCCCCCTTTGTGGTTGCCCGGCGACGCTATCGAAGGGCCGGGCGCTTCGCAAATGTCCGGTTTCCATTGCGCGGGGGCCGGACGGTCCCTAGATTCGCGGTGTCGTATGGATGCGACACACTATGAGGGACTCATCGCGATGAAGCTTCGTCTGGTTGCCGCGCTGGTTGCAGCGGCCATGCTGTCCGCCTGCGGGCTCAACAGCGTTCCGACCGCCGAGGAAAATGCGAAGGCGAAATGGGCGGACGTTCAAGCCGCTTATCAGCGCCGCGCCGAGCTGATCCCCAATCTCGTCAATACCGTGAAGGGTGCGGCCGGTTCCGAAGGAAAGATTCTCACCGATGTGGTGGAAGCACGCGCGCGGGCCACATCGATTCAGGTGAGCGCTGACGACCTCACCGATGCCAACAAGGTGGCGCAGTTCCAAGCCGCACAGGGCGCGCTGTCCAGCTCGCTCGGTCGCCTCCTTGCCACGGTCGAGGCTTACCCCCAGCTGCAGAGCCAAGACTCGTTCAAGATGCTGATGCGCGAGATTGCAGGCACGGAGAACCGCATCAACATCCGGATCGAAGCCTATAATCAGGCGGTTCAGTCGTACAACACGACGATCCGAACCTTCCCCGATGCGATCGGCGCCAAGATTTTCTACGGTGCCAAGCCGATGACGCCGTTCGAGGCGAAGGCCGGTGCCGATGTCGCGCCGACGGTGGATTTCGGAAACGGGAACTGACCGGGGCGCCGGGGCGACGGCAATGAGCGTGCTGGGGTTTGCTTTGGCTGGCGCGGCGCTTGCCGGGTGCGGACCTTCCCCGGCGTCCGCGCAGGATGCCGCGCCCTCGCACTTTCCCCTGCCGGTACTGACTGGCCGGGTCGTGGACAATGCCGATCTGCTGACGCCCGGCGAGGAACGCACGCTGGCCCGGGCGCTTGCCGCTACCGAGCAGCGCACCAAGCATCAGTTCGTCGTTGTTACATTGCCGTCGCTCGAAGGCAGGCCGATTGAAGAGGTCGGGATGCGGCTGGGAAACGGATGGGGTATCGGGCGCAAAGGGCATGACGACGGCGTTTTGCTGATCGTCGCCCCTAATGAGCGGAAGGTGCGCATCGAGGTGGGGTGCGGTTTGGAGCAGGCGCTCACCAATGATGAGGCGCGGGCGATCATAGATCAGCGAATCCTGCCAGCGTTCCGCAAGGGATCGATGGCAGCCGGAATATCCCGGGGAAGTGCCGCGATCATTCGCGAGATAGAAATGCCGGGAGCAACGCCATGAGGTTCGTGCATCTGGTTCTTGCCCTACTGCTCGCCGCATTTGCGGGTCAGGTGGCGCAGGCGCAGACTCTTCCCAAGCTGACCGGGCGCGTGGTTGATTCGGCAGAGCTGCTCAGCCCCGCGCAGGAGGCGGAACTGACTGCGATGTCGGAGACGACCGAGAAGGCAACCGGCCGCCAGTTGGTCATCGCAACGATCCCCGATCTTCAAGGCTACCCGATCGACGATTTTGGCTATCGCTTGGGAACGGCTTGGCAGATCGGTCAGAGCGAGGCCAATAACGGGATCATCCTGATCGTCGCGCCCAATGAGCGCGCTATCCGAATTGAAGTCGGCAAAGGCCTGGAGCCGATCATCACCGACGGTGTTGCCGGGTTGATCATCGATGACACGATGGTGCCAGCGTTTCGTCGCGGCGACATGCCCGGCGGGATCATGGCGGGTGCGGCCGCGATCAACGAACAGCTGAAACTCCCGCTCGAAGCCGCCGAGGCGCGGGCCAAGCAGCTGATCGACAGCGGCAAGTCGCGCAAGAAGGGCGGCGCGGGACCGTTCGTGCTGATCTTCTGGATCGTGATCCTGCTGATGGTCGTGCTCCCGATCGTGATCGGCGCAGCGCGCGGCAAGAAATATCGCCGTGGCCGTGCGCCGGTGGTGATCTGGGGTCCTGGCTGGGGCGGCGGCGGCGGATCGTCCTGGGGCGGCGGTGGCGGC
>VYKS01000398.1_pt1 | contig 16835 bp, 13 predicted proteins | sample 5114511 | NCBI WGS metagenome assembly VYKS01 (sample SAMN12291795, study PRJNA351875) | freshwater metagenome | isolation source: freshwater lake | place: USA: Michigan, Gull Lake | collected 2011-07-05 | reverse complement strand
CCGAGTAGGTCGTTGACCAGTCCAATTATATCACGAAACCTATGCATATCAAGACTTCTACTGCAATTCATCTCATCGGTAAACCGAGAGTCTTCTTGCAGAGGAAAGATAAATAATTACAATGACAGTTGTTAAGAAAATATTGTGGGCAGTGCTATTTCCTAGCCTAACGTAGTAAGGTTACTAAACTTATCCTAGGTTCATAAAGCCAACTTTAATTGCCGCAGCCAAAGAATTCACCATTTTCTGATCGATTTATTTTCCAGACTTTTAATTCCAAATTTTATTAACTTAAGTAGGGCATTCATTGTGACTAACGCTTCATCTACTACCGTTGCCACCGAGTCCGTTACTTCCTTGGCAAAGCCGGGAGTTTATATCACGATGCACGGGCATTTTTATCAGCCGCCCCGTGAAAACCCTTACTTAAATGCGATCGAAACCCAAGAAGGAGCCGCCCCTTTTCACGACTGGAATCAACGGATTCACTATGAATGCTATCGTCCCAATGCCTTTGCTCGTATCCTCAATGGCAGTGGCAAGCTTTTAAGAATCGTAAATAACTTTGAATACCTCAGTTTTAATATTGGCGCAACCTTGCTGTCTTGGCTAGAGCAGTACGATCCAGAAGTCTACCAACGGATTTTGGATGGAGATCAAGCCTCAGCCGATCGCTTAAATGGTCATGGTAATGCGATCGCCCAAGTTTATAACCATATTATTATGCCCTTGGCGAACTCTAGGGATAAGCTCACGCAAATTCGTTGGGGCAAGGCTGACTTTAAGGCACGATTTGGGCGAGAAACTGAAGGGATGTGGCTTGCCGAGACAGCCGTAGATTATCCAACCTTAGAAGCGCTGATCGCAGAAGATATTAAATTTATTGTTTTGGCTCCATCTCAAGCCCAACGCTGTCGTCCTATTAGTTCTGGCGATCCCCAACCTTGGATCGAAGTTAGTGGTGGTCAGATCGATCCCAATCGTCCCTATCGTTGCCACTTAAATCCATCGGATCAAGACTCGCCTTACATTGATATCTTCTTTTATGATGGGCCAATTTCCCGTGATATGGGCTTTAGCGATCTCCTTAATAGCTCCTATAATCTCGCTGCAAGACTGGGACGAGCAGTTCGAGGCGATCATCGGACTTCACAGTTGATTTCTGTGGCAACCGATGGCGAGACCTTTGGACACCATAAGCACTTTACCGAAAAATCGATCGCCTACGCTTTTACCGAGGAATTTCCCCGCCGAGGTTGGCACGTTACTAATTATGCTCACTATCTCAGCCTATTTCCACCCACTTGGGAAGTAGAAATTAAACCCTCTACGGCTTGGAGTTGCGCCCATGGGGTAGGACGTTGGCAAAGTGACTGTGGTTGTGGAGCCGATATTGGCTTTGGGAAATGGCGTGAACCCCTACGTCAAACCTTAAATTGGCTGCGCGATCGCCTAGAGTTAATTTTTAACGAAGCGGGAGCAAAATATTTTAACGATCCTTGGGCGGCAAGAGATGGCTATATTCATGTTCTTAGAGATTCTTTGCGCCATGGCACTGTTAATAGCCAAAAAACCCTAGATGATTTCTTTGCGCTTCATGCTAGACCTACTGTCATACCTTCACAGCTGAGGGTTGACGCTCTTAGACTTTTAGAAATGCAGCGTCATACTTTATTGATGTTTACTAGCTGTGGTTGGTTTTTTGAAGAGTTATCCCGTCCCGAAGGTGTGCAAATTTTGAGGTATGCGGCTAGGGCGATCGAATTAGCGGCGGATGTCACAGGCATATTACTAGAATTTGAGTTTATTCAACGCCTTGGGTTTTGTCCCAGTAATGTCAAAGAATTTGGGAATGGCGCGGAGGTCTATCGTGCCTTAGTAATTCCGTTTAAGATCAGCCTCAAACAAGTAGCTTCGGACTATGCCGTCAGTTCATTGTTTAATAATTATGTGCGGGAGGATGCTCAACAGCTATATTGCTATGCTATTAACCAACTCGACTATCAGCTAGAACGCATTGGAGCTATGGCATTAGCGATCGGGCATATCCACCTTACTTCCAGCATTACCCAAGAGTCCGTTGAATATATTTTTGCGGTTCTGCACCTTGGCGGCTATGACTTTCACTGTGGGATCAGCCAATTTAGTGGCAGAAAAGAGTATGAAGAAATTAAGCTATCCTCCTTTGCTGCTCTCAAACAAGCCAGTGCTGCGGGTATTATTTTGGCTATTTCCAAGGCCTTTGGGGATGAATACTTTAACCTTCAACATCTCTTTGCCGAAGAGCGTCATCGCATTTTGCATTTATTATCTGGAGAAACTTTACTCCGCCTCGATCAACTTTATGCCCAAGTCTATCGAGATAATTACGGCATCATCGCTTCCTTTCGTCGAGATGGTTTAGCTGTACCCAAGGAATTGCAAGTTGCCGCCGAAATCACCTTAAATCATCGTTTGTTATCCGAGCTAAAACGGTTAGAGTCAGGAGAAAAACTGCCGATCGCTCAATTAGATGCGGTGGCAAAGGAAGCTAATCATTTGGGTTGTAACCTCGATCAAGCCGAGGCCTCCAAAATCCTTGAGAGCGTGATCTTAAATCAACTGTGGCAGCTAGTTCATAGTGGAGAAGGGATGCAAAGTGAAGGTATTTCCCCTAGTGTTGGTCAAATTGAGCAAGTTTTAGACTTATCAGCCCAGCTAAATGTCTCTTTAAATCTTGACCATTCTCAGGAGCTATATCTCAACTACTTGACTAAAGTTACTTCAGAAGCAGACCATAACCTAGTTGCTTCTGATTTGGTAAAACTCTTGGAACTAGGAGATAGAATCGGTATTGCTTGTCTAATTTAGCTCTAAACCTAAAAATTTTGATAGTTGCTTGTATGTTAAATTAGCAACACATAAAGTTAAAAAATACCAATGGTTTCCACAGAAGATATTAAGTCTTTAATCTTGAAAGCTTTACCCGATGCTCAAGTTGAAGTATTAGACCCAAACAGAGATGGTCAACACTTTGCGGCGATCGTGATTTCTGAGCAGTTTGAAGGTTTGTCCATGATCAAGCAACATCGCTTTGTGAATGATGCCCTCAAGGAATACCTGAATAGCGGCTTAGTTCATGCTCTGCAACTTAAAACCTATAGCCCAAACCAATATCAGAAATCTAATTTTAGTGTAGACATTGCCTAAAAATCAGCTACAGCACTTTAGCTAAGGCTCTACGGGTAATCGACCACGACCATAGCCCTAAACCCAAGACGATCGCACTGCAAACAACCATAACAAACTGCAAGCCCTGTACTTCTCCCAGCCAAGATATAGACGCATCTAGGGTTACGGCGGCTACGGCTAGGGGTAGGCTAATGGCAATATTTTCGGCATTATTCAGCAAGCCAAATACTTTACCACGCATATTTTCGGGCGTATATTTTTGAATTACAGTCAGCATCGGTACTCCCACCAAGGAGCCATTAAAACCTAAAATTACTGCCAAGGTTAATGCTAACCATAGGTCTTTAACTAAAGCAAACATTGCCAGCATCAATGCCATGCCAATAAAGCCCACTAAGGGTAAAGGTTTATGGACTAGGCGATCGCCAAAATGTCCCAAAAGTAAAGCCCCAATCGCCATCCCTGTTCCTGCGGCAGCTAATAGGTAACCAAAATTGGTGCGGTCATTGGTAATAATTTCGCTGAGATTGATGGATAACTTGAGCATGGCAGCAAAAACCCCATAGAAAATTACCAACTGCAAAATTGCCCCACTAATTAGCGGAGTTTGCCGTAGATATTTGAATCCATCTTTTAAGTCTTGCCAAACATTATGACGGCGATCGCTTAAGTGAATAAGTTCATTTTGAGGGAGAAAGAACAAAATACAGCCAGCAATCAGGTACATTCCGCCCACTAAAAGCTCTTGTCCAAATTTAATGCCAGAAAACAAATGGAGCAATGGTGAACCAATGGCAAAACCGACAATCATCGATCCCATCATCGTCAGTGTAAATAGGGCATTGGCAGACATTAAATATGATTCTGGAACTAATAAAGGGAGCGCCGACTGTTCGGCAGGGGCAAATAATTGAGTAAAGATGGAAATTAAGAAGGTCGTGATTAGGAGCAAAATCAACATCTTGGGCAAAAATGGAATCGCCAGTACCAGCAGCCCCCGACAGATATTGCATACCATCATCACCAATCGTTTAGGATATAAATCCACGTAAATCCCAGCAATAGAGCCAAAAAAGATTGCAGGTAAAGTCGAAGCAATCATAATCATGGACTCACGGCTATTTACAGGCACAGAGTAGCTAATGTATGCATCGGAAGTGGCGATCGCAATTAATAAAACTAATAAAATCTTATCTGCCAATTGGGAAATCAACTGAGCTATCCACAAATATAAAAAGTGGCGATCGCTCAATAACTTTAGAAATGCATTTTCAGAAACCATAACTTCCCAGAATTAATCCCAAAAACTTAACTCTAAACTTAGTCATTTACCTTACGTAGTAAAAATAAAAACCCGATTTAGTGTGGGGTTCTGCCCCAATTGATGGCTAACCCCTCAAACTCCCTTAACTTAGGCAAGTATTTTTTAATTTATCTAACCGTAGAAAGCTGGCGACTCTTCTTCCTTGATTCTATCCCAGGAGATGTGCGTGGACGAAAGAGGATAACCTGAGACATTTCCCGACCACAGCGAATTAGCAGTCCTGCGATGAATAAATTAGAAATCATCGAACTACCACCGTAGGTCATAAACGGAAAAGGTAAACCCGTGGTCGGTAAAACTCCGGTCGCCACACCGATATTGACAAATGATTGCCCCACTAATAAAACCGTGGTGCCAACAGCGACTAATCTAACAGTAGCATTTTGGCATTTAAATGCTACAAGCATCCCCAACGTGGCAAATCCAACCAACATCAAAATTAAGGCTACACATCCGACTAAGCCAAACTCTTCAGCAAAAATCGCAAAAATAAAGTCAGTATATTGAAAGGGCAAAAATAATTTTTGATTTGACAATCCAAAGCCAGTCCCCCAAATATTTCCCGATCCAATTGCCATCAGGCTTTGACTTAGCTGAAACCCATCTCCCTGTTGGGATTCCCACGGGTTTAAAAAGGACATAACTCGACGACGTTGGTACTCTTTAAAGCTAATACTGAGAGTAGCCACAATCACACCCAATCCCATAGTTCCGAGCAACTGTATTGCAGGCAAATTAGCAGCAAGTGCAATAATCCATAGGGTAATTCCACACAAAGCTGTCATGCTCAAGTTGGGTTGCAGCAAAATTCCCCCCAGAGTAAGAGCAAATACCCCTATCCAGAAGATCTTGCTACTGTTATTAACTAGCTTCCATTGGGAAAAAAGTTGGGCGGCTTTTAAGACTAAAAAAGGCTTAATTAACTCCGACGGCTGAATGGTAGATTCGCCTAAAGCCAACCATCGAGTCGAACCATTCCCTGTTACCCCAATTCCACCAATATGGGTCGCAAACAAAAGCACGAACCCAATTGCTAATCCCCAATTGACCCATTTGAAAGTGATTTTTAAGGGTACATGAATAACGCCATTAAATACTACAAGCCCAATGGCAGCCCACAATAATTGCATCTTAAAAAATCGGGTTGGATCTCCAGTTGCAACATCAGCGTAGGCGTAGGAAGCAGAAAATAAGACTGCTAGACCAATGAATAACCAAATAAAGGTTAACCACCGCAATAAGCGAGCTTCGATCGCCCAGTCATGGACAGATTTATCAAAAAATGGGATTAATTGCACGGGGAATTATATTAGTGTTAGCTATAGCTTTAGGATAGTTGGTTAATTTGTCAAGAGAAATGCAAGAAAAATAAAAGAGAGGGTGAGCAGTTCAGATAAATCAGATGTAAATCAAGGTAATATTACTTTGAAAACAATTACCTAAAATATTAATTATGTCAGGACAAGGATTTGGCTTTGGGCTAGGCAAACTAAAAGAAATTCAACAAGCTGTACAAAAAGCAAAGGAAATTGAGCAAGGCGCAAAGGCACTGCAAGAAGAATTAGAAGAAATGCGGATTACAGGGCAGTCTAGTAATGGGCTGGTCAAAGTTACAATTAGCGGCAACCAAGAACCCCAAGATGTGGAAATCGACCCTGCTGCCCTAGAAGGTGGAGCCGAAATTCTATCCGATTTGGTCTTAGCAGCACTCCAGGAGGCATATAGTCTTTCTACTGCAACCATGAAAGAACGGATGGAGCAGCTAACTGGCGGTTTGGGTCTTCCAGGGGGATTAGGCGGGTTTTAAGTTTAGTTAACATCGGTTCGGGAACATAAAACTAAAATTACAAAAGATTGGGAATGTTTTCGCCTTAACTCATAGCCTAAAACTTTGTTTTCAGAATTGCATCTGGATTAAATCTAAATATTTATTCCTGAACTGGTGTTAATTAATTACTCATAATCTGTATCTGGAGAATTAATTTCTAGAGCCAATCCTACGATTAGCATTTTTTTTGCTAATTCCTAGTCTTGATTTGTCGATCGCCTAAGTATTCCTTAATTTCAGCGATCGATAATTCTCCATAATGCAACAGTGAAGCCAAAAGAGCTGCCTCAGCTTTACCCCCACTGACGGCATCATAAATATGCTCACAACTACCTGCGCCACCAGAGGCAATGACTGGAACTTCTACCAACTCAGCCACTTGACGAGTTAGCTCCAAATCATAGCCAGCTTTAGTGCCGTCAGCATCCATACTGGTAAGTAAAATTTCCCCTGCACCACGGTTCACAACTTCTTGCGCCCAAGCTAAAACATCCAAACCCGTATTCTCTCTACCACCTCGCACATAGACATCCCAGCCTCCATTTAAAGAAGGATCTTGTGAGGGATTTTGCCGTCTACGGGCATCGATCGCCACCACAATACATTGATTGCCAAAGCGATCGCTAGCTCGATTAATTAAACTAGGGTCTTTTACTGCCGAAGAATTAATGCTGATTTTATCTGCCCCAGCCCTTAATAACTCTCGAATTGCATTTACATCTTTAATGCCGCCGCCCACAGTCAGTGGAATGAATACTTGTTCTGCGGTACGATAAATTACATCTAAAATAATATTGCGGTCTTCGTGGGTAGCCGTTATATCTAAAAACACCAACTCATCCGCACCAGCTTGGTTATAAACCTGAGCTAGTTCTACAGGATCGCCAGCATCTTTAAGATCGACAAAGTTTATACCCTTGACCACTCGACCAGACTTAACATCTAAACAAGGAATAATGCGTTTCGCTAACATTAGTTTTTCATTTTTAATACTGTTGACGGGGATTTTTTGCCAAATTCCTGCTCTAGCTGAACCATGGACAATCTTTGGGCGCAAAGCTTTAGACATAGAACTCCCTGATGACCAAGCGACTCTGCGTATAGACAAGTTTAACCAAAAATTAGCCCAAATCGTCCCTAGACTTAATCCAGCTCGAGACTGGACAGTAGATATTCGTACAACTAAATACCGCAAATCAGCCCGAGTTAAATCGGCATTAATTCGCCTAGAAGGATATAACCTGATTTTTGTGACCGAGGCGGATGCTAAAGCCCAGGGTTTTGGCTCTGTAACCGAACTTGCTAATACTTGGGCAGAATCCCTATCTAATATTTTTAGCGATCGCAATCTCCGCAAACTCTTAATTGTGGGGATGGGAATGCCAGCAGAAATTAATTATCGTGGCGTTGTTTATTACCTCAAGCCCAATATTGCTATTGATAAGGGCTTGTTTCGGACTAGTGGTCAATATTCTGTGGGTGGAGTTGTGTATTGGGAAGTTCCTGCGGATAACAAGGCATACCAAATTACTGGCAACTATAAATCCTTGGAGACTAAATTACCGCCTAAGGAAGTTTTTCTCTTAAATCGTAACCAAAAGTTTTTAGTTTATTCCCAAGAGCGTAGCTAAAATTTTATCTATTAGCCAATCAGTAATTAATTTACCCGCTTTAGTTCTTGATCCCAGTTGGCATACATCCAGCAGACGTTATACCAGTTCATATAGATCCGAAAAATCTCCATTGCCACTTCAGACTTATGATGGTCAATTAACCATGCTAATAACGGGCTGAGGGAGCGATCGTTAACTAAACCACCCAGTGTCAATATTGTCCATAGAGCTAAATGGAAAGGAGTTCTTTGGATCATCAGAGCCACATTTAGGGTGGGGTGCTTTTGATAAAACCTTACTGCCATTCTTCCTCTCTGTTCCTCGGCATTAAGTAGGCGAGGAATTTGCGTCAGGGCAAAGGGGGCATGGTAATGATATCCAACCGCTTTAACACACTTTATTAGCTTCAGCCCTAGTTTTTTGAGTCTTACACCTAGCTCTAGATCTTCCCAACCATATTCATTGAACTGAGGATCAAATTTTCCTGCTTCTAATAGCCATTTTTTAGCGATCGCCGCATTGCAAGTATCGAAATAAGCCCCAGGGAAAAATACAATATCTGACTTTTCGGAGGTGGGATCGTCAAAATTAGCGGTATTAATCAATCTACCGTAGGTAAAAGCCCGATCCTCATCTGCCAGTGCTTCGGCGTGACCTGCTAAATAGTCAGAAGTAACAATAATATCGCTATCCACAAATACGATGTAATCACCTTGGGCAGACTCTATGCCTAAATTTCGGGCAGCAGCAGCAGCAGCATGATTTTGCTCTAAAACTTTGACATGGGGGTAGGTCTCTGAATTGGAGCGCAGAAAGGTGACTGTTTCATCTGTTGAGCCATCATCAACCACTAGAATTTCATATACTTGGTCGAAGTTTTGATGTTCAAGAGCAGCTAAACATTTCTTAAGGATACTCAAGCGATTATAGGTGGGAATAACCACTGACCACTTTGGCGACCAATCAGTCTTAGACATTTTTTAAGTACACTTAATGGAACTAACAAAAGTAGAACTTGCCTCTCTAGCTAGTTTTACTTTAATTTTTGTTTGATAAAATTCACCAATTGCTGCAATTGTTTATGCTGATTTGTAAACTGCTGCTCTAAGGATTTAACTTTTGTTTCTAGGGTAGCTAGACGATTTAGTAAAGCTGGATCTGCTTCTGCACCTTGGAGTATGGCTTGATCGGCTCTTGTATCTACCAAGCCCAGAGGAGGTCGCTTACGGGATAAAACAACTGCTTTTTTGATTGCAGCCATTAAATCTTTTTGTTCAATGGGTTTTTCGATAAAGACGAGATAGCGATCCTCAAAGGGTTCAGGAATTTTGCTGGTTACTTCTTCCTTACGACCTGACATAATTACCAATGGAATTCGGCTTAGTTCAGGATCTTGCTGGAGGAACTCGTACACTTCAAATCCACTCATGCGAGGGAGAATAAAGTCTAGAATAATCATCCAAGGGCGATTCTGCTTTACCGCTTCTAATCCTTTGATTCCGTCTGCTGCCTCAATAATTTCAAAGCTATCCTGTGGCAACATATCACGCATCATGTTGCGGATTACTCGGCTATCATCAATTACCAGTATTTTGTTAGCTGCCACTTTGTAAATGAGTTAGGGGTAAATGGTTAAGTATTAGTTTTTTTACTCTAGCGTAGAAATGGACTATTGTCATCAAGCAATCTCAAAAGATTTAATGCCCTAAAGTTACTAATTTTTATAAGCCCAATCTTTTTTAGCCTTGATAAGCCCAATCTTTTTTAGCCTTGAGTAGTTTTTACTCTACAAACCCTAAACTAGTTAAATACATAAGTTAGTTAAATACATAAGTGTCAAATTCGTAATGTTATCTATTAAAGAAATTCATAAGCTGCTAATTAGTGGCGATCGCACCGCTGTAGAAATCACCCAAGAGCATCTAGATCGAATTCATAGACTAGAGCCACAGTTGCATAGTTTTATTACGATTACCGATGAATTTGCGATCGCTCAAGCCCAGAAAATAGATAACCAAATTGCCGCAGGCGAACCTCTAGGGCTATTGTCAGGTGTACCCATTGGCGTAAAAGATAATTTGTGTACCCAAGGCATTACTACCAGTTGTGGTTCTAAAATGCTGCAAAACTTTATTCCCCCCTACGAATCCACTGTGACCCAAAAATTAGGGGCATCTGGAGCGATTATGGTTGGGAAAACCAATCTAGATGAATTTGCCATGGGCGGCTCCACCGAAAACTCAGCCATGGGTGGGACTGCTAATCCTTGGGATATTTCTAGGGTGCCTGGAGGATCTTCGGGTGGTTCTGCTTCCTCGGTTTCTGCGGGCGAATGTGTGGTTTCCGTGGGTTCAGATACAGGCGGTTCTATTCGGCAACCTGCTGCGTTTTGTGGTGTAGTTGGAATTAAGCCCACCTACGGATTAGTCTCAAGGTTCGGATTAGTTGCCTTTGCTTCTTCTTTGGATCAAGTTGGTTCCTTTGGTCGCAGCGTAGAAGATACCGCAATTTTATTAGAAGCGATCGCAGGCTATGATCCTAAGGATTCAACCAGTATTGAGCTGGATAGTCCTAAATATTCAGAATTACTAACCCCAGATCTGACTCAATCCTTAAAAGGCAAGAAGATTGGTGTGATCAAAGAAACCTTTGGGGAAGGCTTAAATTCTGAAGTTGATGATGCCGTAAGAAAGGCGATCGCTCATTTAGAAACTATGGGTGCGGAGATTCAAGAGATTTCCTGTCCCCGATTCCGTTATGGACTTCCCACTTACTATATTATTGCCACCTCTGAAGCTTCGGCGAACTTGGCACGCTACGACGGCGTGAAGTATGGCTTACGGGATCAGGAGGCTGAGAATTTATTAAATATGTACTGCCAAACTCGCGAACTCGGCTTTGGGGCTGAAGTCAAGCGTAGGATTATGATTGGGACTTATGTTCTGTCTGCGGGCTACTATGATGCCTATTATCTAAAAGCCCAAAAAGTCCGAACTTTAATTAAACAGGATTTTGATCGGGTATTTGCTTCTGTGGATATTTTAGTTTCCCCCACGGCACCAACTACCGCATTCCAATCTGGGAGTAAAACCAAAGATCCTTTGAGTATGTATCTTTTGGATTTGATGACTATTCCCGTCAATTTAGCTGGTTTACCAGGATTAAGCTTGCCCTGTGGCTTTGATGCCCAAGGACTCCCCATTGGCTTGCAGATGGTTAGCAATGTATTGAGAGAAGATATTCTATTGCAAACTGCCTATGCCTACGAGCAATCTACAGAATGGCATAAGCGATCGCCTCAAATTTCCTAAACACACAAGACAAAATATGCGAGTAGTTTTTTTTGGTACCCCAGAGTTTGCAGTTCCCACCTTACAAAAATTGTTTAACTCATCAGATATTGAAGTTATTGGTATAGTTACCCAACCTGATGCTAAAAGAGGAAGAGGTAATCAAACTACTCCTTCTCCTGTCAAAGCGATCGCTATAGAACACAATCCAAATATCCCAATTTGGACACCCGAACGGATTAAAAAAGATGCTGATACGCTCACAGCCTTAGCTAATTCCCATGCAGATGTATTTGTTGTCGTAGCTTACGGACAGATTCTTTCTCAAGCAATTCTGGATATGCCTAGGTATGGATGTATTAATGTCCATGGTTCGCTTTTACCTAAATATCGGGGGGCGGCTCCAATTCAGTGGGCGATCGCTAATGGTGAGACTACCCTCGGCATTACCACCATGCAAATGGATGCAGGGATAGATACGGGGGATATGCTACTGAAAGCTAGTTTAGAAGTTTTGCCTGAAGATCACGCTGAAAGCGGAAGCCAAAAGTTAGCAGCTTTAGGAGCAGATTTATTAATTGAGACTTTACAGAATTTAGATAAAATTACTCCCATTCCCCAAGATCATAGTCAATATACCTATGCCCCAACTATCTCTAAGGAACTATTGGAAATAGATTGGACAAAATCAGCGATCGCTATCCATGATCAAATTCGAGGCTTTTATCCTAATTGTTACACTACATTCCGCTGTCAAAGGCTTAAGATCACTGCCACTGAGGTAAGCAACAGAATTTATGATATTCCTAATCCTGCGGGTACAATCTATTTTATTGAGAAAAATATCGGTTTTACGGTATCAACTGGCGATGGATTACTACTAATTAAAGAAGTTCAGCCTGCGGGTAAGCGATCGCAAACAGGATGGGATTTTGTGAATGGAACTAAATTAATAAATGGTGAGGTTTTAGGAAGGGAGTCATGATAGGGAGTTGGAAAAAATCATGTAATTAATTTTGTCTAACCACTCATCTATACTGTTGTTCAAAAATTGCGATCGCATCATGGCATCTAGTAAATCCAACAAAAAAGTCTTATTTATCAGCAATGGTCATGGGGAAGACCTAAATGCTAGCGAAGTCTTAAAAGCGTTTAGAGCTAAATTTCCTGATATCCGAGTTGCCGCTTTGCCAATGGTGGGTGAAGGTAATGCCTATCGTAAATTAGGAGTTGAGATTATTACTCCGACTTTGAGCTTGCCATCGGGCGGATTTGTCTATATGGATAAACGCCAACTCTTAACGGATGTCCAAAAAGGTTTACTAAAACTTACATGGCAACAAATTAAATCAGCAATAGCCTATACCAAAGATTGCGATCTCGTCTTTGCCACGGGTGATATTGTGCCTCTGGTGATCGCAAGGCTGACTGGCTGTCCCTATACGGCTTTTATTGTTTCTTCTTCCGCCCACTATGAAAATCGGATGAAACCCCCATTCTTTATGGATTGGATCATGCGATCGCCTCTTTGCCAAACTATTTTTACCCGTGATGCTTTTACTGCCCAATTAATGCAACAACAAGGTATCTCTAAAGCTTTATTTGCGGGTTATCCAATTATGGATGTATTAGCACCATCGGGAATAGATCTAGAACTGCAATCAGAAATTCCTACTATTGCTTTACTTCCTGGTAGTCGTCTCCCTGAAGCTGCACATAATCTTGGGCTGATGTTAGATTTAGGAATAGCGATCGCATCTGAGTTTGCTCCTAATTCAGTGCAGTTCAGAGCCGCATTGGTACCAATCATGATGTCAACAGAAATATTAACGGCGATCGCACAGGATCATGGATGGAGCTTTGAACCTCCTCATAAATTGACTTGTCAGCAATTAGAAGTTATTTGCTATGACCAAGCTTTCGCCGATATTCTCCACCAATGTAATCTGGTAATTGGGATGGCGGGAACAGCCGTTGAGCAAGCTGTAGGACTGGGTAAGCCTGTAATTCAAATTCTTGGTCAAGGGCCCCAATTCACCTATTCCTTTGCCGAAGCCCAAATGCGGCTATTGGGAATCTCGGTACAAACTATTGGTAAAATCTCTGCTACACCGACCCTACTTCAAGAAGCAGCCCATAAAGTCAAGTCAACCTTAAACAACTCAGAATATCTTCAAGCTTGTTACCTCAATGGCATAGAACGAGTCGGGATTGAGGGCGGTTCTACTAGAATTGCCGAACATATTGCTAAATTAATTAAAGCGTAAGTAATTCTACTCATCCTTCAAACGCTTAATCCTACTGCTTTTTAGGGTTATGTAACTAAATACATTTTTCGACTACAACCAAACGTAAAGATGTGTTAAGCTGACAATATAAAAGTTGTTATGTACTTTGGCTCAAGCCTCCGGCAAAAGCTTATTATTTAACAACAAAAAATTCAAGTTGATTGCCACTATAGGCATAAACTGATTGCCAATTTTAAAGTTGCAAATCTGTAACTAAGTAAAAGGGCAGCAATAATTAGCTAACTCAAATTAAGTCTATAGATTTTTAGAGGATTTTAATTTATGACCATTGCAATGGGAAGATCCCAGCAAGTTGAAAGAGGGTGGTTTGACATTCTTGATGACTGGCTGAAACGCGATCGTTTTGTATTTATCGGCTGGAGCGGTCTTTTACTATTTCCTACCGCATTTATGGCAGTTGGTGGCTGGATGACTGGTACCACCTTTGCAACTTCTTGGTACACCCATGGTTTAGCTTCTAGCTACCTTGAAGGTGCCAACTTCTTGACTGTTGCCGTCTCTTCTCCTGCACTCAGCATGGGGCATTCCTTGCTCTTACTCTGGGGACCTGAAGCTCAAGGTGACTTTACTAGATGGATTCAAATCGGTGGTCTCTGGACATTCGTAGCCCTGCACGGTGCTTTTGGTTTGATTGGCTTTATGCTACGTCAATTTGAAATCTCTCGTCTAGTCGGTATTCGTCCTTATAATGCGATCGCCTTCTCTGGTCCGATCGCCGTTTTCGTATCGGTATTCCTACTTTATCCTTTGGGACAATCTGGCTGGTTCTTTGGACCTAGCTTTGGAGTTGCTGGTATCTTCCGCTTTATCTTGTTCTTACAAGGCTTCCACAACTGGACTCTAAACCCCTTCCACATGATGGGCGTGGCTGGTATCCTCGGCGGTGCTTTACTATGTGCGATTCATGGTGCAACCGTAGAAAATACTTTATACGACGATGGTGAAGGTTCTAACACCTTTGTGGCGTTCAACCCAACTCAAGCTGAAGAAACCTACTCCATGGTTACTGCAAACCGTTTCTGGAGCCAAATCTTCGGTATTGCATTCTCCAACAAACGCTGGTTGCACTTCTTCATGCTCTTTGTTCCAGTAACTGGACTTTGGTTTAGTAGCGTTGGTATTGTCGGTTTAGCTCTCAACTTGCGTGCCTATGACTTTATTTCTCAAGAGGTCAGAGCTGCGGAAGATCCAGAGTTTGAAACTTTCTATACTAAGAACCTATTGTTAAATGAAGGTATTCGTGCATGGATGGCTCCTCAAGACCAACCCGCCGAAAAATTCATTTTCCCTGAAGAAGTACTACCTCGTGGTAATGCTCTATAAGAGTTACGCAAATTTTAATTAGCTGCTAGTTTTATCACTGGTAGCTAATTTCTGACTGTTAACAATGCAATAATAGAAATCTTAAAAACATACGGGAGAATCTACCTCGTGACAGCAACTTTTGACTTCAATAACTCCTTAGGAGTGGGCGGACGTACCCAAGATACCACAGGCTTTGCTTGGTGGTCTGGGAATGCTCGTCTTATTAATTTATCTGGAAAGCTCTTGGGTGCTCACGTTGCCCATGCTGGCTTGATTGTATTTTGGGCAGGCGCTATGTGCTTGTTTGAGGTCGCTCACTTTGTTCCAGAAAAGCCCATGTATGAACAAGGGTTAATTTTACTACCTCACCTAGCAAGTCAGGGCTGGGGTATTGGAGCAGGTGGCGAAGTAGTTGATACTTTCCCTTTCTTCGTTGTAGCTGTTTTACACTTGATCTCCTCGGCTGTTCTTGGCTTGGGTGGAATCTACCATGCCCTGCGTGGTCCTGAAGTCCTAGAGAACTACTCAGCTTTCTTTGGTTACGATTGGAAAGACAAGAACAAAATGACCACAATTTTGGGTATTCACCTAATTTTGTTGGGACTTGGAGCTTTTCTACTTGTAATCAAAGCTATGTTTGTGGGTGGTCTTTATGATACTTGGGCACCTGGTGGTGGAGATGTACGGGTAATCACAAATCCTACTGTTAATCCTTTAGTAATTTTCGGTTATATCCTTAGCTCGCCTTTCGGTGGCTCTGGTAATATTATCGGAGTAAACAACCTTGAGGATGTAGTTGGTGGTCATATTTGGATTGGCATCATTTGCATCAGTGGTGGTATTTGGCACATTGTTACCAAGCCCTTTGGCTGGGCAAGACGCGCTCTTGTATGGTCTGGGGAAGCTTACCTGTCCTACAGTTTAGGTGCTTTGTCTTTAATGGCATTTATAGCTACTTGTTATGTTTGGTTCAACAATACCGTCTATCCTAGTGAGTTCTACGGTCCTACTGGACCTGAAGCTTCCCAAGCTCAAGCTTTAACTTTCATCATCCGTGACCAAAAGCTCGGTGCTAATATCGGTACATCCCAGGGTCCTACAGGGCTTGGTAAATACCTAATGAGATCTCCATCTGGAGAAATTATCTTCGGTGGAGAAACCATGCGCTTCTGGGATGTCCGCGCTCCTTGGATTGAGCCTTTGCGTGGTCCTAGTGGTTTAGATATTGACAAACTGAAGAATGATATTCAGCCTTGGCAAGCTCGTCGTGCTGCTGAGTACATGACCCATGCTCCCCTAGGTTCTATCAACTCTGTGGGTGGTGTTATTACAGAAATCAATGCTGTGAACTTCGTTTCTCCTCGCTCTTGGTTGGCAACTTCTCACTTTGTTCTGTTCTTCTTCTTCTTGGTTGGGCATCTATGGCATGCTGGTCGTGCTCGTGCTGCTGTAGCTGGATTTGAAAAGGGTATCGCCCGTGAGACCGAAGCTGTATTGTCTATGCCTGATCTAGACTAGTATTGTCTGAAAAATCTATAACTCCTCTAGGTTACTGGGGGAGTTTTTTTTGCAATATCTTAATTCAATCCCAAGGCTTTTAGATAGAGCGGAAGGGTTTGATCTACAAAAACAAAGGTTAGGTGGGCAGCCAATTCCTTGGGAATCTGTGGTGGGAGAGTTAGTTTAGATGTCCTATGAAGTGCAAATATTGCCAAAGGCGGCACGACAAATAAAAGCTTTATCCGTATATCATCATTTTTGTGCATGGCGATCGCTTGACTGGATATCGTACAATCTTAGTAACTTAGGTAAAACACTATGCTCAATTATTTGGCGATTGCTGAAGCACAGGAACAATTCCAGCATTATCTAAAGATCAACCGTAATTGCTCGACTACCCCCTTCTAAGCACTAAAAACCTTACACAGTATACGTTAAAAGGCTTTGCAATTCATGCAAGATTATTGTTAATTTTGAGAATTTAATGGCTGAAAG
>VYKS01000389.1_pt1 | contig 17012 bp, 16 predicted proteins | sample 5114511 | NCBI WGS metagenome assembly VYKS01 (sample SAMN12291795, study PRJNA351875) | freshwater metagenome | isolation source: freshwater lake | place: USA: Michigan, Gull Lake | collected 2011-07-05 | reverse complement strand
CGCGCAGCACGTCATATTGTTCGGGCGTGAGCTGCTGGCGCCATTCGGCGTCGGTCTTCGTCACGGGGAAAGTCTTTTCGAGCGTGTCCATCGGTCATCCTCCTGTGTGTGTCATGGTGTCTCGCCTGCCGGTTCCACAAGGCCGTCACGCGTGAAGCTGCGTCTGCGTTCGGGGAACGCCCTGGTGCGGAGAAAGGCGAGGCCCGCCATGCCGAGCCCTGCGGCCAGCACCCACCAGGCCGGGCGGATCGTGTAGGTGAAGTCGAGATTGGCGGCGAGCACCCGCCCGGCCGGTACGCCGGTCATCAGCGCGTACCAGGCGAATTCGGCCAGCGCCGCCATCAGGCCTGCGGCGACGGCGAGCACCAGAAGGGCAATGATGCTCCTGTGCCGGCCGTAACGCTTCAGCAGTCGAAAGCCCATCAGCCACAGGAAGAAGCCGGTCATCAGCGTCACTTCACTGATGTCGATCTTCCTCTGCAGGGCGAAATGCACGAGCGCCAGCACGGCGATGGCGTAAACGATGCTGTGCAGCCGGTTCCAGCGGACCGAGCCGAGGCGGCGGATCATGCCGTCGGTCGAGGTCGCGCCCAGCACCGCGAGGCCCAGCAGGGCGACAAAGCCGATGGTCAGATAGATGCGCAGCGCGATCTCGCTTGCGACTTTACCGAGATCGAAGGCTTCGAGCGCCACATAGAGCGCCACATGCAGGGCCGTATAGGCGAGCGCGGCAAGGCCAAGCATGCGCCGCACCAGGATCAGATCCGGCCAGGCGCCAATAAAGCGCAGCGGCGTCACGGCCAGCGAGATGAGCAGCAGGCGCACAGCCCAGTCGCCGCTCTGGTGGATCGCCTCGGTCAGCGGCTTGGAGCCGAGCCAGCCGGCGGCGGCCTGCAACGCTAGCCAACCTGCCGGCAGCCAGAGCGCCGTGAAAGTGATCAGCTTGAGCGGGGAAAGCGCGCCGCTGCGGGTCGTCCAGGGAGTCACGGGCAATCCTTGGCGAGGCCATTTCTGTCTTAAGCCAGCAGATAAGGCTTGCCCGCCCGTCTGGCCAGTCACAGGATGTCACGTCCCGGTGAAACCTGCATTGAGCCAAGCTGCCGTCCTTTTTAAAGAACGATACGGTTGACAAACCGGACAAACCCACGCTATTGGCAAGGCAGCCAAGACGACAGGAGACGGCCATGACGACGCGCCCCCCCGGATTTTCCACGATCGCCATTCATGCCGGCGCGACGCCGGACCCCGCCACCGGCGCGCGCGCCACGCCGATCTACCAGACCTCATCCTTCGTGTTCGACGATGTCGATCACGCGGCCTCGCTCTTCGGGCTGCAGGCCTTCGGCAATATCTACACCCGCATCGGCAATCCGACCTGCGCCGTGCTCGAAGAGCGGGTCGCGGCGCTGGAAGGCGGCACCGCCGCGCTGGCGGTGGCCTCCGGCCATGCGGCCGAGCATCTCGTCTTCCACACGCTGCTCGAACCGGGCGACGAGTTCATCGCCGCAAAGAAGCTCTATGGCGGTTCAATCAACCAGTTCAATCATGCCTACAAGAAGTTCGGCTGGAATGTCGTCTGGGCCGACAGCGACGATCTCTCCACTTTCGAGAAGGCTATTTCGCCGCGCACCAAGGCCATCTTCGTCGAATCGATCGCCAACCCCGGCGGCGTGATCGTCGATATCGCCGCAATCGCCAGGATCGCCGACAAGGCTGGCGTTCCGCTCATCGTCGACAACACAATGGCTTCGCCCTATCTGATCCGCCCGTTCGAGCATGGCGCGCATATCGTCGTGCATTCGCTCACCAAATTTCTCGGCGGCCATGGCAATTCGATCGGCGGCATTATCGTCGACGGCGGCAAGTTCGACTGGATCAAATCGGGCCGCTATCCGTCACTGTCGCAGCCGAGGCCCGAATACGGCAACATGATTCTCGGCGAGACCTTCGGCGCCTTCGGCTTCGCCATCGCCTGCCGCGTCTTGGGCCTGCGCGATCTTGGGCCGGCGCTTTCCCCCTTCAACGCCTTCCTGATCCTCAACGGGATCGAGACGTTGCCTTTGCGCATGCAGCGCCATTGCGACAATGCGCTCGTCGTGGCGCAGCATCTCTCGACGCATGGCCAGGTCGATTGGGTCAGCTACCCCGGCCTTCCTGGGGACCGTTATCACAACCTCGCCAAGGCCTATACGCCCAAGGGCGCGGGTTCGGTCTTCACCATCGGCCTCAAGGGCGGCTATGACGCCGGCGTCAAGCTGGTGACGAATCTCAAACTGTTCAGCCATCTGGCCAACATCGGCGACACGCGCTCGCTCGTCATTCATCCGGCTTCCACCACCCATCGGCAGCTGACCGATGAGCAGAAGCGGATCGCAGGCGCAGGCCCGGAGGTCGTGCGCCTCTCGATCGGACTGGAGGACACCGCCGATCTGATCGACGATCTCGATCAGGCGCTGGCGGCCTGAGGAAGCGTTTTCCTTCTCCCGCGAGGGATGGGGACGACACAGCGTCATGCCCAGGCTCTCGACCCTCGCCATTCACGCCGGCGCCGGTCCCGATCCCGCCACGGGGGCGCGGACCGTGCCGATCTACCACTCGAACGGCTACATCTTCGACGATCTGGAGCATGGCTCCGATCTCTTCGCACTGGACCGCGCCGGCTACGCCTATGGCCGCAGCGGCAATCCGACGGTTGCCGCCTTCGAGCGGCGGATTGCGGCTCTGGAAGGAGGATGCGAGGCGGCCACCCGGGTGACGGGCCGGCTCAGGCTCTTCTCGCATCTGGTCAATGTGGGCGAGGTGAAATCGCTGGTGGCCCATCCCGCGACGACGACCCATCGCAATATGGACCCGCAGACACGCGCTGCCCTCGGCATCACCGACGGCACGCTGCGGTTGTCGGCCGGCCTGGAGGATATCGAGGATCTGACTGCCGATTTCGGGCAGGCGCTGGCTTGAAGGCCTGCCAGCCCTACGGAGGGTTGGGCTAAGGCATGCATCAGGGACTGCTATAGGCGCAGCGAAACCCGATATAGAGCGCGAAGAACCGGGCGGATTTCCACTGCATGCCGCCTTCCCTCGTCTGCTCCGGGCCATACCACCACGAGCCGCCGGCGGTCAGCGCCTCATCGCCCTGCCGGTCCGCCAGCCATTCCCAGACATTTCCGCCCATGTCGTAGAGGCCGTTCACGCCCCGCTTCGTGGTGCCGACCGCCACATGCCGCTGGCGGTTGTTGTTCATGCCGATCGGCTGACCGCCGACAGGAAAGGGATAGGTGCGGCCTTTCACGAAGCCGTCGGAGGGCAGGTCCCGCTGCTCGGTATAGGCGGCGAGCCTCCACTCGGCGAGGCTGGGCAGGCGGCCGCCGGCGTAGGCGCAGTAATCCCTGGCTTCGCTCCAGGTCACATGGACGGCAGGCTCGTTATCGGCGGCGGAGGCGCCTGTCGGCTTTTCGAAAGTCCAGCCGGGCCGTTTCACCCAGCCGCCGGAGTATTCATGGCTGCCGCCCGACTGTTCGGCGGCGGTGACACGCCGCGCCGCCCGGGTGAAGGCCCTGAAATCGCCGACACTGACTTCCGTCTGATCAATCGCGAAACCAGGGAGCGAAATGCGCGCAGCGCGCTCGGCGCCGAGGCCCGGCCCGGCAAGGACCAGGAACGAAAGGAGGGCGGCGAAGCCGGTCAGCCGGCGCTGGTGATCAGCCGCCATCCGGCTTCTTCGGCGCGTCGGTCTCCGCGGCGCGCGGCGCGTCGTAACCCTTCTCGATCTTCTTCAGGATCCTCTCGAGATCTTCCGGCTCAGGCTTCAGATCGCGCGCGTGGTTCCACTGGAACTGGGCTTCGGTCGTCCGTCCCACCTTCCAGTAGGCATCGCCCAGGTGGTCGTTCAGCACGGGGTCGGAGGGCTTGATATCGACGGCGCGTTCCAGCTCGCGCACGGCGTCCTCATAAAGGCCGAGCTTGAAATAGGCCCAGCCGAGACTGTCGATGATGTAGCCGTCCCGCGGCTGCAGCTCCACCGCGCGCTTCAGCATGACGAAGGATTGGTCGATGTTCATGCCCATATCGACCCAGGAATAGGCGAGGTGATTGAGCACATGGGCGCGCGCCGCCTTGTCCCCCTCGGTCACGGGGTTCTCCGGCAGCATCGACAGCGCATGCTGGAGGTCGGCTTCGGCCAGCGGCCATTGCTTGTTGCGCTCATAGGCGATGCCGCGCCCGTAGAAGAGGCTCCAGTGGTTCTTGTTGTTGCGATCGACGAGCGCGATGGCCCGGCTTGAGGCGTCAGCCGCTTCGGACCAGCGCTTGTTGCTACGATGGATGTTGGCCATGGTGTCGAACAGCGTCACTTCGGACGGCGTTTTCGCTGCGGCAGCATCAAGCAGCTTCAGGGCCTCGTCGGTGCGCTTGGCCTCGTTCAGCACCAGGGCGGAGCGGATGATGGTGCGCGCCTTGATGCCTGAATCCCCGGGCACCTTGTTGTAGAGCTCGATCGCGCGGTCATATTGCTTCAGCTGTTCGAAATTCTCGGCGAGCGCCACCAGCACCATATCGCTCTCGCCATAGAGATAATTGGCGAGCTGCAGATAGATCAGGGCGATCAGCTCCGCGCCGCGTCCGCGGCCGCCGATATCGGATGAGGTGTAAAGCACCTCCGCCGCGCCCTGCGCCACATTCTGCACAAGCGGATCGGGCACGCCGCCGGCATCCACGATCTTCTTGACCGAGGCGATGAAGGCCTCGTTGCCAGGCCGCTCGGCGAGTTTCGCATAGATGGCCTTGGCGGCGTCGCGGTTGCCGTGCCGCGCCTCGAACCGGGCGTAGGTATCCGCCAGCCGGATGGTGCTGGGATCGGATTCATAAGCGGCCTTCAGGCGTCTGGCGGCCTCCTTCCGGTCGCCGGCCACATCGGCCATCAAGCCGCCGTAGAAATTGCGGTAGACGGCAAGCTGCGGCTCGTTGAACCGGTCGACCGTTTCAAGCGCCTTCTTCAGGTCGCCGCTGCCGACATAGGTCCAAGCCACGAGCAGGGCGGCGCTGAGATCGGCGTTGCGCCCGCGCCCGCCCGCCTTCTGGAAGCTTCTGCGGGCCGTCTGATACTGGCGGTTGCGCAGCGCCCTGACGCCCAGCGTCAGATGGGCGAGCGCATTCTGCGGATCGCGCTTCAGCACGCGCTCGGCCAGGCGGAAGGCATCCGTGAAGGAGCCGTCCTGGACGGAGGCGACGAAGGCGCGCTCCTGCAGTTCGAGATTGCGCGGATCGTCCCTGAGCGCCTCCCGGAAAAAATGCGCGGCGGCGCGGGAATCGCGGGAGGCGTCCGCCGCCAAGGCCGCAAGGAAATTGCCGGCCGCGGTTTCGGCGGTCGTAAGCTTTGGGGCCGGGCTCGCTTCGCGCGCCTCGGCCGCCCCCGGCAGGGTGAGGGGGATCGTCCCGGCCAGCAGCGCGGCGAGGAGCATGGCAAGCTGGCGCAGCTTGGGGGCGCGGGTGGGCTGGCGATCGTTCACGTCGTCATGGCCTTATCTTCTGGCGAAACGGATTCGTCCTTAAATGGACGCTTTAGCGCTTCGCAGCAAGTGAAACGCTGGCTGTGACACAATCATCAGGCCCGGTTGCATGGATGGAGGCTTCCTGATCCATCGACAATGCGGCAAAGCTTGGGCGGCGGGGCGAGGCGAACATGTGGAGGGAGCAGATCGCCCGGAGATCTGGTGCAGGAGGCAGTTTATTGGAACCTGTCTTTGCAGGGCAGATCTGCAATAGCAGGGAAAAGACAACGATTCCGACGGAAAACAGGGGAAAAGGGGTTTGTTCTTCGTACTGACGATCAGAGAAATCGCTTCAATTACAATGCTATATCGGGACTGTAGCGCACTTTTCCCGTTCAGGCCGTATCAGGGCACTATTCGCGTGAGAACAGGGGCGATTAAGCCGCGATCAGGCATCAAACACATGAATATCAGGGGAATTCACTGCGTGCCCGCCATCGGCTTGGGCTGGCCAGTTGACAGTGCAGTCCGTCGGTTAACAAGCTAACCACCGCAATACTGCATTTGATGTGGTTTACTGGCAACTATCGTAGTCTGCGATTGATGCCCGGGGTTTCGCGATTTACCGTTGCTGTTGATTTCCACGCAGAACTGATCCGGGAAGCAGCATGATTTCCATTGAGATTTGACCCATGTGAACCCTCCCCCTTGCCGCGAGCGACGGGGGACAACGGAGTGATCCACATGGGACTACTGAACATCATCCGGCGCATGGCGCTTCGTGAGAAGCTCCCGATCCGCGAGATCGCGCGCCGCACCGGTCTGTCGCGCAATACCGTGAAGCAGCATTTGAACGCCGGGACGATTGAGCCGCGTTTCGCCACGCCGGAGCGCCCGAGCAAGCTCGATCCCTTTGCAGCGAAGCTTTCGGTTTGGCTGAAGTCGGAGGCGGCGAAGTCGCGCAAGCAGCGGCGGGCAATGAAGCAGATGCATGCCGATCTGGTGGTGCTTGGCTTCACCGGTTCCTACAATCGGGTCGCCGCCTTTGCCCGGGCATGGCGGGTGGACTGCCAGAGGGAGAGCCAGACCACGGGGCGAGGCGCCTTCATACCCTTGTCGTTCCGGGCTGGCGAAGCCTTCCAGTTTGACTGGAGTGACGATCATGCGGTTCTGGGCGGCGAGTGCACGAAGCTTCAGGTTGCGCATATCAAGCTAACGCACAGTCGTGCGTTCGTGCTGCGCGCGTATCCCCTGCAGACCCACGAGATGCTGTTCGATGCCCATTGGCACGGGTTCCGCGTCTTTGGCGGCGTGCCCGAGCGCGGCATCTACGACAATATGTAGACAGCAGTCGACCGCGTGGGCCGGGGCAAGGAACGGCAGGTCAACATCCGCTTCCTGGCGATGGTCAACCACTATGTGTTCACGCCCGAGTTCTGCAATCCGGCCTCAGGTTGGGAGAAGGGGCAGGTGGAGAAGAACGTCCGCGATACGCGCCCGCGCCTGTGGCAGCAGATGCCGGACTTCGCGGACCTGGAGGCATTGAACGGCTGGCTGGAGCAGCGCTGCCGGGAACTATGGCATGAGATCCCGCACGGCACGTTGCCGGGAACGATCGCCGATGTCCTTGCTGACGAACGTGCGGCGCTCATGCCGCTGCCATTGGCGTTCGACGGCTTCGTCGAGCAGAGCAAGCGTGTCTCGCCAACCTGCCTCATCACCTTTGAACGCAACCGTTACAGCGTGCCGGCATCTTTTGCGAACCGGCCGGTCAGCCTGCGGGTCTATCCTGATCGGCTTGTCATTGCTGCCGAAGGGCAAGTCCTGTGTGCGCATGAGCGGCTGATCGAGCGCAGCCGCCATATGCCGACGCGAACGATCTATGACTGGCGGCACTATCTGGCGGTGATCCAGCGCAAGCCTGGCGCATTGCGCAACGGTGCGCCGTTTACCGAGATGCCTGAAGCGTTCCGGCAATTGCAAAGTCAAATGTTGCGGCGACCAGGCGGCGACCGCGAGATGGTCGACATCCTCGCGCTGGTTCTCCAGCACGATGAGCAGGCGGTGCTGACGGCCGTGGAGTTGGCGCTGGCTGACGGTATTGCGACCAAAACCCATGTGCTGAACCTGCTGCACCGGTTGATTGATGGCAAGACAACCGGTGACCCTGACATCATCACACCGCAAGCCTTGATCCTGCGGCATGAACCCAAAGCCAATGTCGAAAGATTTGATGGTCTGCGCACCCGGATAACGGGAGGCCGTTATGCGTCATGATCCTGCAAGCGGCGCCATCGTCATCATGCTGCGCAGCCTGAAGATGTACGGGATGGCCCAGGCCATCGCCGACTTGATCGAACAGGGTGCGCCAGCCTTCGACACTGCCGTGCCGATCCTGTCGCAACTGCTCAAGGCCGAAATGGCGGAACGGGAAGTGCGCTCCATCGCCTATCACATGAAGGCGGCGCGCTTCCCCGCCTACAAGGATCTCTCCGGCTTCGACTTTGCCGCCAGCGAGATCAACGAAGCCACGCTGCGTCAGCTGCATCGTTGCGAGTTCATGGAGGCCGCCCAGAACGTCGTTCTGGTCGGCGGTCCCGGTACTGGCAAAACCCATGTTGCCACCGCGCTTGGCATCCAGGTCATCGAGCATCATCGCAGCAAGGCCCGCTTCTTCTCGACCATCGAACTCGTCAACGCGCTCGAACAGGAGAAGGCGAAGGGTAAAGCCGGGCAAATTGCCGAAGGCCTGACCAGGTTCGACCTCGTGATCCTCTATGAGTTGGGCTACCTGCCGTTCAGCGCCTCGGGCGGGGCGCTGCTCTTCCATCTGCTCAGCAAGCTCTACGAACGCACCACCGTCATCATCACTGCCAATCTGAGCTTCAGCGAATGGGCGTCCGTCTTTGGTGACGCCAAGATGACCACCGCATTGCTCGATAGGCTCACCCATCGCTGCCACATCCTCGAAACAGGAAATGACAGATTCCGCTTCAAAGCGAGTGCCGCAGCCGCAAGAAAGAAAAAGGAGGCCAGCACCGGCTTGACCAAGACCTGACCAAAAAACCATAATCAGAGGTGGGTCACTTCTCGATGGAAATCATGCTGCTTCCCGGGTCAGTTCTGCGTGGAAATCAACAGCTGTCTGTTGGCGTCACAATGGAGCCTACTCGGGCGTTTCCGCTTCGCGCCCGTAGCTGGAAGGTCTGGAGGTGGCCGTGAACCTGCCGAAAATACAGGCGCCTAACGCTTTGCTTCGTCCGTAGGTGTGGCGGCGAGAGCTTCGATGCCAATGCTATCGAGCGCCTTTGCCTTTCTCGCTGCAAGCGCTCGTGCCTCGCGCTTTAGCGGCCGTCCAACCGGACAGACATCTGACACAAATCCGTTCAGCGTATTGGTCAGGCTTTCCTGCACTAACGCGTAGAAGACAAACTGGCCTCGCTTCTCCGCGCGCACCAAGCCTGCATCCGAGAGAATGCCGAGATGCTGCGACACTGACGGCTTCGACATGTCGAAGCGCGACATGATCTCGCCAGCGCTCAACTCGCCATGGCTCAAATAAGCCAGGATCTTGCGGCGGACGGGCGACGCAAGGGCTTCAAAAATCTTCTGAACCGACATCTTTAACCAGCTTCTCCGCCGCCTTTAATTAGGTGATTGACTAAAAGCCGGAATGTGACAGTTTGTCAATTAGCTTATGAGCTAATTGACTGACAGGAGCACGTCGTGGTTGTTCCATTCGCCTTGCCTGCCGAACCACCGGGGCGCCCCGGATCGCTTGGAGATTTGCGCTTTCGCGCGCTGTTGAAGGAAGATGAGTGGCGCAGTTTGCCCGAGCCGGTTCGTCGCCGCTTCAGCAAGCGCGTCGCTGATGGCGAGAGCGTCGTATATTGCGGAACGGTCGAAGCGTTTGAGATAAGCCGCATCGGCCGCTGGGTCGCACGACTTGGTCGACTGATCGGCGGTCCGCTGCCACTTGCGGGCGATGTCGGTGTTGCGACCATCGTGACCGTTACGGAGGATCTGCGCTGTGGCGGCCAGATATGGACGCGCCAGTTCTGCAGCCGCACCGGCTTCCCGCAGGTGATTCAGTCCTCAAAGCGCTTCGCTGGTCCGACCGGCCTTGAGGAACATGTAGGCGCCGGCGTGGGGATGGCGCTTGCCGTCATCGTCCGCGACGGCGCGCTCGTTTTCCGCAGCGCAGGCTACTTCATCCATGCTCTTGGGCGAAGGCTTCGGCTGCCGGACTGGCTGACCCCAGGCGACCTCACGGTGACGCATGCCGAATGTGGAGAAAGCCGCTTCTGCTTCACGCTTGAGATCATTCATCCGCGCCTGGGGCTGCTGATCAGCCAACGCGCCATCTATGAGGAAACAAGATCATGATCACCGACATCCTGTGGACGCTCATCGCAATCCAGATCGCGATGGGGGCATATGACACGCTGATCCATCATGAGATGACCGAGCGTCTGGCTTGGCGTCCCTCGCAGAAAGCAGAGCTCAGACTGCACGCAGTGCGCAACGCGCTCTATGGCGTCGTCTTCCTGGCGCTCGGCTGGAGCGAGTTGCATGGCGCGTGGGCGATCACCGCGATGCTTATCCTCGCGGTCGAGATCGTCATCACGCTATGGGATTTCGTGGAGGAGGATCTGAGCCGCCGCCTTCCGCCGACAGAGCGGATCAACCATACACTTCTGACGCTGAATTATGGGGCGATTCTCGCGCTGCTTGTTCCTGTCCTGCTGGACTGGTCGCAGCGGAGCAGCGCGATTGTTGTCACCCACTATGGCTTGTGGACGGCGCTAATGACCATCGCCGCCATCGCTGTCTTCGTCTTTGCCCTGCGCGATTGGGCGGCGGCCAACCGGTCGCTCAGGCTGGGTCAGGAGCCGGCACATGGACTGACCGCTGCAATCGGCGCACACCGGCGAACTGTCCTCGTGACCGGGGCCACTGGTTTCGTCGGCAGCCGTCTTGTTGCGGGTCTGGCAGCTGACGGGCATGACGTGATCGCTTTAACACGCGACAAGTCGAAGGCTGCTGCTCTCGCCACACCGCATCAAGTAATCGACGATCTTGACCAGATCCCGGCGACCGCAGAAATCGATGTCATCGTGAACCTCGCGGGCGAACCGATCGCCGATCGGCCATGGACCACAAAGCGCCGCGAGACGATTCTGGCGTCGCGCCTTAGGATGACGGACGATATCGTTGCGCTTTGTGCTCGTCTCGACCGGAAGCCTGAAGTGCTCATCAGCGGATCGGCGGTTGGCTGGTATGGCGTGAGGGAGGACGAGCTGCTGGACGAGACGGCTGCGCCAGGAACAGGCTTCGCCAGCGAGGTTTGCCGCCAGTGGGAAGCCCGCGCGCGGGAGGCGGAGACGCATGGCGTTCGCGTGGTGCTGCTGCGGATCGGCATTGTGCTCGGGACGGAGGGCGGATTTCTTGCCCGCCTGCTCATGCCCTTCGAGTTCGGGCTCGGTGCGGTTCTCGGCTCGGGCCGCCAGTGGATGTCGTGGATAACGCGCGACGATCTCGTGCGGCTGATCGCCCATGTGATTGCAACGCCTGCGCTCGCCGGCCCCGTCAATGCCGTCGCGCCGCAGCCCACGCGCAATGCCGACTTCATGCGCTCGCTGGCGGCGGCTCTTGGCCGGCCGCTGGTGCTGCGCGCGCCGGCCTTCGCCCTGCGCCCACTCGGAGCGCTGGCGGATGAACTGTTGCTCGGCGGCCAGCGTGTGTTGCCTGGCAGCGTCCTCGAAACGGGTTTCGCCTTCCGCCAGCCCACGCTGGGACCTGCGCTCCTGACGATCGTTGGTGCGCAAATGGCCCTTGCTGAGGGTGCTGAGGGTGGCGTCCCCTGTGGTGGTGTAGCTGGCGGTGGCCATTGATCGATCTTCGGGTGAAGCTCGGGTTTGCGACAACCAAGCGAACCTGAGGACGACCAATGACCGATGACATGATGAACCTCCGCCGCCTCGTGGAGAAGACCCCCGACGCGGATATCCTTCGCGACATGATTGGCTTCGCCGCCGAGCGGCTGATGGAGCTGGAGGTTGGAGCGCTGACCGGCGCGGCTCACGGCGAGAAGAGCGCGCTGCGGCTGGCGCAGCGCAACGGCTACCGCGACCGGGATTGGGAGACGCGGGCGGGAACGGTGGAGCTGCGCATTCCCAAGCTGCGCAAGGGCACGTACTTCCCCGGCTTCCTGGAGCCGCGCCGCATGGCCGAGAAGGCGCTGACCGCAGTCATCCAGGAGGCCTACATCCAGGGTGTCTCGACCCGGTCGGTGGATGATCTGGTCAAGGCGATGGGCATGAGCGGCATCTCCAGGAGCCAGGTCAGCCGCCTGTGCGAAGAGATCGCGCAGTCAAGTTTACGCAGTCTGCGCAAGCTTGACTGCGGCGGGTGAAGGCCTTCCTCGACCGGCCGATCGAGGGCGACTGGCCTTACCTGTGGATCGACGCCACCTACGTGAAGGTCAGGCAGAACGGGCGTATCGTCTCGGTCGCCGTGATCATCGCGGTGGGCGTCAATGCCGACGGCCGGCGGGAGGTGCTCGGCATGGATATCGGCCCTTCCGAGGCGGAGACCTTCTGGACCGGGTTCCTGCGCAAGCTCGCCCGCCGGGGCCTGCGCGGCGTCAAGCTCGTGGTCTCCGACGCCCATGAAGGCATCAAGGCGTCCGTCGCCAAGATCCTCACCGCCTCCTGGCAGCGCTGCCGGGTCCACTTCATTCGCAACGCTCTCGCCCATGCCGGCAAGAGCGGCCGGCGCGTCGTCTCCGCCTTCATCGCCACCGCCTTCGCACAGGACGATGCGGCGAACGCCACAAAGCAGTGGCGCTCCGTCGCCGATCAGCTCAGGCCCAAGGCGGTCATCTCCGAGAGGCTTTGGCAAGAACTCGCTTTAGCGCAAGATAGTCGACCTTTGAGCGATGGCGTTTGTCGAGCGGGATCGCCGAGACGTGGCGAATCTCAGTCACGCCAAGCTTGCTGCCTTCGCTCCGCCAGGACGAGGCATGTAAGGGGTCGCCCTCGATCGCGAGCGCTGCCCGGTTGTCAACGGCAACCAGAGCCGCGCGACGGACGCCCGGCCAGAAGCGTGCGGCCGTCTCTACCATGAACGGATGGAGCCCATCGATGCGCCCGTCATGCCGCCCGAGAAGCCAGAGCCTGCCCCTGGCATCCAGCCTCCCGGCGTCGCCGGTCCGATGCCAGAGTTCGCCCTCGATCAGCAGCTTGGTAGACGCGTTTTGGGAGGTGTCGAGATAGCCCTTGTTCACATGATCGCCGGTTACGATGATCTCGTCGTCGCGCAGCTTCAGCCTTACAGCGTCAACCGGCGCTCCGGCGAGCAGGCCCGCCCCGCCACGCATGGCGCGCCAGTCATCGGCACCGATATCCTCCACATGGAGATGAGTGATCGGTTCAGCTTCGGTCGAACCATACACGGCTGTTACCCTGGCTTGAGGGTTGAGCGCCTTGAGCCGCTCGATCATGTCAGGAAACACCGGCCCTCCGCCGGTGAAGATCGCCTCAAGCGACGAAGATTTGCCGCTCGCGGCCAGCGTCTCACAGATCGAGGGTGGGATCAGCGCCCGGGTGACGGCCCGCTCACGGATCTGCGTGAGGATTGCGGCGCTGCCCGCCTCGTGGTGGCGGCGCAGGTTCCATCCGGGTAACACTGAGGTTACGCCCAAGCCGAGATTGGCGATCACGAAAACCGGGAACGCCACCAGATCGGTTTCGTGATACCGAGTTGGTGCGATCAGCTCGCCCACGGCTGCGTTCTGCGCGGCCAGAAACCGGTGGGTGCGCACGATCGCCTTGGGCGCCCCGGTCGAGCCGCTTGTGAAAGAGATCAACGCTGGGGCATCTGCGGGCAGATCGGCTGCAATGTCGCCGGACGACCCGCCTGATCCGACCCGAAGGACACGCGGGATTCGCCAGAGTTCAGGAACGACGTAAGCCAACGCCCCATACCAGCCGCCGGTCAGAAACGCTGACGGTCGCGTCACGCGGGCAGCGTGATGCAGGCCTGGCAAACCGAGTGCAGGCTCCGGGAAAACGGCCACGGCGCCAATGCGCCATAGCGCCGCAAGCCCGACATAGAGATCGATGCCGAGCGGCATCGCGATCAGCACCCGGTCGCCGCTGCTGAGCCCCTGCGCCCGCCAGTGGTTCGCCGCTACGGCGGAGCGGATGCCCAGAGTATCGAAGGACGCGGTCCGCCCCGACGGCTCGACGATCGCGGGGCGGGCGCCAAGGCGCGGCGCGGCATCAAGGAACCCGGTCAGGATGTTCATGCTGTCAGCCGCCGGCCCATCAGGGCGTAACGGCGAAACACCCTCGCCTTGAACAGCAGGCTGCTCTGCCGAGAGGCATTGTTGTCATGCATCAGGGCATGAATGACGGTTGTAAAGCCCATGTCGCGCGCAGTCCGGTGAAAAGCGTCGGCGAGTGCGCGGCCGGCTCCTTTCTGGCGGCTGGCATAGGTCTTGAGGATCACGCTGCGCGGCCTGTCCCCCTCCAGATGGTTCGGCATGCCGAACAGGAATCCGGCGATGTCGCCCGTATCCGAAAATGCGAACAGCACCAGACGGGGATCGACCGCAGCCATAATCGGGCGGTAAAGCGCAAGGAACGCGCTTTGCGAAATCGGCTTGAAAAAGGCGTTCCCGGCGAAACTCGCCGCCGACATGGCGAAAAGCTTTCCGATCAGCGCTTCCGCGTTCTGGCCGTCCCATGGCCGGATGATCAGCCCGTTGGGCATGAATGGCGCGCCGGTTTCGATCGCGTCGGCGAGCGCAGCGCGGGCCGAGACATATGATGAGATTGGCGCAAAGCCAGCGCGTGTGAACGCTTCTGCGTCACAAGAGCCCGAGCGCGGCTCCATCAGGAAGGGTGGACTGCCATCGCTTTCGCTGATGAGCCGATAGCTATGCCAGGTATCGCCGTCCATGGGACCGACGACTGCGCCGCGCCCTTCCGCCGCAAGCCGCGTCGTGATAGCCATCAGCAAAGCGGCTCCGCTCGCTGGGTCGGCGCAGCTGAATTGCCCGATCGTGGCCGCAATCTCGCCGTTCCAAGCGGGCCCGTCCCTGTAGAGCGCGCAGGCTGCGCCGGCCATTTCGATGTGTTCGGGTTCGGTGCTCATCCGGCGAGGCCTTTGACGACAAATAAGAGCAGGGGCACCGTGGCGCCGACGCCAAGCGCACGGACGCTTCGATAGCGATCGAACCAGCCCGGCATGACGAGCACGACGAACGCCGCAAGAGCAATTGCCGCGGCGACCCAAGGCCAAAACAGCCCGGTCCACGCCCCAGAACTGACATTGAGCGCCGACACGTGCAGCAGGGCTACGACGGCAAGCAGGATTGCGGCGGCAACGGTCGCGGCGCGAAGCGGGTAGCGCGTATGCTGCACCGCGACCCCGACAAAGATGACCGCCATGGCAGCGAAGGTCAGATTGTAGACGTTCAGCGCATTCCGTCCGAAGAATTCGCCGACGAACAGCCAGAACAGCGCGACGCCTGCGCTGACCGCGATCAGATCGAGATCAGGGTAAGTGCTCCGGCACGGATTGAAATGCCGCGCGGCGAGATGGGCGAAGACGGCGAGCGTCGGCAGCATGGCATTGTAGGGTGCGGTGACCGCGCAGATCAGGAAGATCAGCGAAACGTAGGCGCGCGCGCTGTGCGGCGTGATGCCGAAGGCTGGGCTCATTCGGATGACGGCATAGAGAGAGAGGAAGAAGGCGCACGCCAGCACCACCAGCTGCCACACAGGCGTCGCTGCATGGCTGGCGAGCAGGAAATGCACCCCAACAGGAACGAACAGGTTGTCGAGCCCGCCCCAGGAATCGGCCTCCACCAACGCCCCGAAAGCGGCGATCATGACTGACAAGACAACCACGTTCGTGCGGTCGATGTCGGTCATCAGCAGCAGCACAACCAGCGACAGGATCCAGGTGACAAGGAAGAAGATCGTGACGCCTTCCCAGCTCTTGGCTCCAGCCTCGACCTGGAAATGCCGACTGCCATAACGTGTCCCGGCAAGCGCCGCCGCCGCGTCCGACAGGGTCAACACAAGAATTGGCAGCACATAGAGTACGAGGTTGTCGGTCGACGTCCAGAAGATGATGCCGACGGCCAGCGCCAGGTAGATTTCCCCGAAGGACCTGCGTTCTACCGAATGAACCGCTGAGGCGATGCCCGCCTTGGCGAAGACCGGCAGACGCAACGCAGCAAGCACGCCGACCGACATGCAAAGCAGCAGGATGACGGCGAACCGCGAGTTGAACGTGAACGGCAGCGTCAGCGCATAGAGTCCGGTGGCGACATGCACCATTTTGCGCTGGATCTCGGGCGGCAGTCCAAACCGGGGCCCAAGCCACTTCACAAGCGTCATCACGCCGAGCAGGGACCCAATCGACAACGGGATCAGCACGAGATCGAGCCTGGAGATCATGCCCGGTCCTGCGCGGCGCGCACGGCCTCGACCACGAAATCCGAGTAGAAGAATGCCTTGTCGGCGGCCTTGCCTGCGGCCTCCTGGGCCTCCAGCCGCTCCATCCGGCTGGCATGCTGGGGCGGCATGCGGCGCGGCGCCATCATGTTCCAGTAGACGAGCCGCCCGCCAGGGTTCGTGGCAGAAATCACCGCACCATACACGTCCGCGAAGGTCTGGGGATTCATGTACTCGAAGATGTCGGACAGGTTGAACCCGTCAGCCTTTTCGCCTGTCATGATGAAGGCCTCCAGCGAACCGTGGCGAATCTCGAGCCGGTCGAGGCGTTCGCGGATCAGGGCGTAATTCTCTGGCCGCCAGGCGTGGGGCAGGGCGTCGCCATGTCCGCCTTTCAGGATCCAGTGGAGATAGGGGTTCTTCGCCGGCTCAAGGTCAACAGCCGCATGCACGATCCGGCGCGCGACATGGTCAGCAACCGAGCCCTCGACATGGTCGAAGAACGCGGGGTCGCGGCCGAGCCGCCCCATGGTGAAACGCGAGAAGAACAGCTTCAGCAGCAGCCGCCAGCGCCAGCTGTTCCATCGCGTGTCGTGGAAGCGCCGTCGCTCCGCCTTGTCCGACATCGGCCTGAATACAGTTTCAATCGTGGCGCGTGAATGAACCAGCGGCAGCAGGTTTGTCCGCATCAGGCGGAAGTAGCGCTCGAACTTGCCGACGCCGCCGGCGCCATGGGCGATCACGTCAACGCGGCGCGCGGCCCAGAAGGCTTGCTCCGCGGCCGACAAACGCTGCAACACCCTGTCCAGCAGCGCGCCGCGGTCGTCGCCCGGCCGCGATCCGATGAGCCGCAGAAACTCCGGCTGGCTGAGTTCCATGAAGGCGGCTACGCGCAGCTGTGGGAAGATGCCGATGTGCTTGTCGGGGCGCTGAGGCGGGAGCCGGGGCAGACGCTCGTCTCGATCTGCTCGGCCGGGGACAACGCGCTGAGCCTGCTAACGCTCGAACCGGCAAAAGTGGTGGTGGTCGATCTTTCCATGGCGCAGATCTTCTG
>VYKS01000451.1_pt1 | contig 17053 bp, 19 predicted proteins | sample 5114511 | NCBI WGS metagenome assembly VYKS01 (sample SAMN12291795, study PRJNA351875) | freshwater metagenome | isolation source: freshwater lake | place: USA: Michigan, Gull Lake | collected 2011-07-05 | reverse complement strand
TGCGGCGCGTGCGGTAAATCTGGTCAACATAGACCGCTTCAGGATAATGTCCAAAGCGAGATTTAAACAATTCTACTTGCTCCTCCAAATCTCCAGATTCATTGAAGTTATCCCGTCGATAGGTGCGTGGTTTCTTCGGTAATTGTTCTTTCACTTGTGGGCGCAAGCCCCTTTTTTTGTGTCGCTTGATGTGCTGGGGATAATTAATAAGTAGCCAGAATTAAATAGTAGGGTCAGTTATTGGCGATCGCTTATAGAAGAGATGCGCTATCGTTGCGTTGCGTTCGCTCCGTCTCCTTCCTGCGTCAGTCGCTCCGTCTCGCTCCACTTCACTACCGCTACACCGCTACGCTGCATGATTGACGATCTCATAATAGAGATGATTCGCTACGCTCAACTGTACGCCTTGTGTGCCTACTCGCTGCGCTGTGCTGGCACAGGCGTTTTACTGGGGATAGATAACGAGGCTTTTCGCACCAAAACCAAGAGTTTGTAATCTCTGCACTGCGTATATCAGTTTGATTGACTTCCAAAATAACCAAATGATTTACGAGCGATCGCCTTTCTTCTAAGCGTTGCAATTACAGCATACGAACTCAATTGAATGTCGCAAGCTTTAGGAAACTAACGGGATTGTCCTCTTCTATTCATGGGCAAGTAAACCATAACGGCAGTCGCTGGGTCTTTGTTCTAGTCAGAAGTCTAAAGCATTGAACAACTAAACCTTTTGCATCCTCACTTGCGATCGCAGGAAGTAAGCTGCTAAAGCTGTTGGGATCGGCAAGGTTTTTGGCTTCTGAGTCGGTTTCTTGAGTGGATGTTTGGGTGTTAATTTGTACTCATTTAATGTTGCCCTCTTTACGCCTACGGTGCCACTCTCATTGTGGCTGACTACGGAGGGGTATATAAATTCGGTCAAAAACTTTGCTTCGCAAAACTTCTGCGCTGCGCTTGCCCTTTGGGTTTGCCCTCACCCCTCACTTGTCATCCAATCGGCGGCATATTCCTTGCGTAGAGTTCAACAAAAATCAAATGAGTATCAACACTTCCAAACTATCTTCCACTTTCAAGACAGAAACACTATCCGCTCAAAAAACTAAAGCCTTATACCGCAGACAGCAAGCAGCTTTTTACTCCCTACGTCAACTAATGTGGGATGCCTCAAAAGGTAAGGTATTCAAAGATGCTTTAGACGCTGGACTTATCGAACAAGTCGCCCCAGGCTACAGACTGCCCGATGGTTCTTACTCTCGCCCAGAATATGACGAAGATGAAATCGCAGAAGTTTACTCAGAAGCTTGGACAAAGTTCAAAGATGAGTTCGATGAAGCTTTCATCCATGCAACTGCTGAAGAAATTGGCGAGTACAGCTTCGATCATTTCGGTCAAAATTTGGAAGCACTAATCAAACTAAATGACATCCGCAGTGCAGAGCGATTCAAACGCTAAGGTTTTGGGGCGAAAGCCCCTTCTTTCTTTCTAACAAATATTATTTAATTTAAGGTCAAAAAAAATGTCTAAAAAAGAAGCTCTGTCTACTATTTCAAAAATGTCCATTGAAGAAATTCTCGCCAAAGGTTTATATGTCGTTGCCGAAGAAGTTAACAAAACTCTCACTCTCATTGATGTTTTCTTCTTTAAAGATGAAGCTAAAGATGCTCTTAAATTGCTTAGGCAATTCGATTCTGCTTCTAGTAAAACAAAACTACTTTCGCCAGCAAATAATTTTTAAGCACAAGTTCTAGGGGTGAGCGGCGGTACGCATACCGAAGGTAATCGCCCCAATACTGCGGATAATTAATCATTAAAATCGATCGGTATATATATGAAAGATAACTACGCAGCATTCAAAGAGACTATCAATATCGATCAAAGAGGCTTTTGCATGGGTAGTAGTTGCGAAAGAGTAGAAGAATTTAAGACTGTTGAGGAAGTATTGGCAGCAATCGAATCAGGTAAATACAAACGTGAAGATCGAGTTTTCTTTGTAAGACCTGACGGAAAACTTTTGAGGTGGGAGGACTTGGCTACAGATTGTGAAGTATTTCATGTTTCGGCTTGGCAAGTAGCAATTAAGAAGAAATCTTCAGTATTTGTTAGCCATGCAAATGATGATATTGAATTTTAGAATAGGGCAAAGCTAATGGAAATCCTATTTAATGCGATCGGAAATCCTTGGAAATTAAAAGAGCCAACCAGCAATTCTAAATTCAGAATGTAATTAATGATACAGCAAACACAAAATACAAAAACTAGAAACAGGTCAAACTTTCTGATATACCCAATTCAAACCTTCCAATATGCACAATACTGCCTATATATTTGTATTCTGTGTTACCGTTTGAATTTGGAACTGCTGGAGCCAACTGGCAAATTTGAGCTTTTTTTCAGTAGATGTAAAATGTATTGGCACTTTGGAAGTTACGAATCCTACGAAGATCTGATAAAAGATCTGATAAAAAACTTCAGTGAAGATGATTGTATTTGTGTATTCTTCCCCAATGGTAAAACTCATGACGATCCACGTTTTGAGCCAATTATTGTGTAGAAATATTTGATTGCTAAAAGCAGTCTTTATTTTTTTGAGTGATGCGCTATTGATCGTCCCGCACGGAAAAGAAAAACCTCAGCTTCGCTGCTCTCGTTTTGACCTTTCTTTGTCTTTTGGACAATTACATCGAGTTATTTACATTTCCGATCAAATATCGAAGTAATCATATTGAAAATTGTAAAAATTTGCTACAGGCTGCTAGAAATTAATCTTCCCAATAAAATGCTTTTTCGGTAAGCCCTATTTAAGCTTGAAAACTTATCAAAAATAAAATTATTGCAAAACCAATCGACTGCCAATCATCTGAGCGATCGCTTTACGACACCCAGCACAGTCACATCCAAACTTTGAGATCGCCATTTCTGGCATCATTATTAATAGGCTGCTGATCTTGAAAGGCTGGATTTAAGTTAAGTTCTAAGGAAGAATTTGACTTAGTGATCTCAAAATACTGAACAGAGTTAATAAACGTATTGGCTCTAACAGATTGGGTAACCGTAAGCATTAATACTGAAAATGTAGAGCAGCTAAGTAACATTAAAACAAGCTTATTCATAATCAATTAGTATTTATGGACTATTGAACTATATAGATTATGCATCTTGATGATCCAACTTACAAGGAAAGCATAAACCAAAGACTTCTAAGGTGTGATAGTAAATCTGAAAAGATTGAGAATGTAAATCTTGAGTTTTTAAGCTCCCAGATAGATTAGTTTCTAACGGAATCCGTTCTCCACATTGTAGGCAAGTAGCAAAATATTGATCGCCTAATGCCAAAGAATAGAGGGACTCATTATGAAGAGTGCGAAACCGAACTAACCCCCTCAACTTAAGCATTTCTAGGTTACGGTAAACTGTAGCTATACCTAACTTTTGTCCTTGATTTTGCAGTCTTGCCCAAATATTCTGGGCTGAGATTGGATGATCAATTAATTCCAAAAGTTTGAGAATACAATTTTGACTATGATTAAGGGTTTTCATAGATTTTACATTTGTGATCCCGAGCAATTTCATAATTCTAGTATATTATGATAATGATTATCATTTTTATAATTGTTACGTATGACTTCTACACTTACGCCTGATATTCCCAAGCGCGGGATGCCAGTCACGATCATTACTGGCTTTTTAGGCAGCGGCAAAACTACCTTGCTCAATCAAATTCTTAAGAATCGTCAGGATTTAAAGGTTGCGGTTTTGGTCAATGAGTTTGGCGATATCAATATAGATAGTCAGTTACTGATCAATATTGAAGATGACATGATGGAACTCAGTAATGGTTGTATTTGCTGCACGATCAATGACGGTTTAGTAGACGCAGTTTATCGAGTCTTGGAAAGAGAAGATCGGATTGACTATATGGTGATTGAAACTACAGGTATCGCTGATCCACTGCCGATCGCCTTAACATTCCTTGGCACAGAATTAAAACACTTCACGCACTTAGATTCGATTTTAACGGTGGTAGATGCGGAAACATTTACGCCAAATCACTACGATAGTGAAGCTGCTTTAAGTCAGATTAGCTATGGTGACATCATTCTATTAAATAAAACTGACTTAGTTCCAGAGGAAGATGTTTTAGAGTTGGAAAGCTATATTAATTCTAAAAAAGATAAGGCTAGAATATTGCGATCGCTCTATGGCGAAGTACCTCTTCCCTTAATTTTGGATGTGGATTTGGCAAAGTTATCTAGTTATGCTCCCAAAGCCAAGCCTCCTGTTCACGAGCATCATGAGGATAAACACGATCATAGTCATTCTGATGAGCATAAACATCATGATCATCACGAGCATTCTCACAGCCATGAAGACAAACACGATCATCATTCCCATCACCTAGACAATGATGGATTTGTTTCAGTTTCATTTCAAAGCGATCGCCCCTTCAATTTAGATAAATTCCAAGATTTCTTAGACAAAAAGCTCCCTAATGATGTCTATCGAGCTAAAGGCGTTATTTGGTTTGAGGATATTGACCTCCGTTATATCTTGCAACTGAGTGGAAAGCGATATGAGCTAAAAACGGAAGAATGGACAAAAAAACCTCAAATTCAGATTGTATTAATCGGTCGTAACCTTGATCCTGAGTTTATACAAGAACAATTGAGAGGATGTGTAGCAGATTAGCCCTATGTATAAAATCGAGCCTCGGGTTAAATTTGCGCTAAATTGGCAAGTTACTTTATCTGACTACATTACAGGATTAGCTTGGAGTCCATCGGGAAAAATCTTAGCAGCAAGTTCGGCTGCGGGGGAGGTTATTATTTGGAGATCTCCTACAGAGTCTCAGGCTTTGCTTGCTTTGAGTGATAATGCGATTGATTGTTTAGGATTTTGCCATGATGGGAGATTTTTGGCAGCCGCAGGTCAGGATGGGCAGGTAAAAATCTGGGCATACTCAGAATCAGGAATATTTACGGACTATCGCACCATTGATTGTCATACTGAACAGCCCTCCATTTGGATTGATCGCCTTGCTTGGCATCCGAGCAATTATCTTTTAGCGTTTAACTTGGGTCGTCAAGTCCGAGTATGGAATGTAGAAGAAAGTAAGATCGAGACAACTCTTGATTTTGAAGAATCTACAGTTTCTGATTTAGCATGGAGTCCAGATGGTCTACTCTTAGCAGTTGGTGGGAAGAATTGTGTAAAATCTTGGGATATGAGAGATTGGCTTCAGCCGCCCAAAATCTTGGAATTGGGTAGTGCTAGTGTGGCGATCGCTTGGTCAAAGGATTGTAATTATCTAGCTTCTGGCAACCAAGATAATTCTGTAATCATAACTGGAGATATTCCCGATCCTTGGGAGATGACTGGTTTTCCTAGTAAAATTCGGCAATTGGTATGGTCTGACCGCCTCACTAGACATGAAACTCCCTTACTTGCGGTTGCGAGTGCAAATGGAGTAGCGGTATGGATTAAAGAAAGGAATCAAGAAGTTTGGCAATGCTGGCTTCTCGATCTGCATAGTGAAATGATACGAGCGATCGCTTTTCAACCCAATTCCCTTTTATTAGCAACAACTTCTGATGATGGATGGTTTTGTCTTTGGCATGAGGCTGTAGAACTTACTCAAATTCTTAAACAAGAAGTTGCTTTTTGTAACCTAGCGTGGCATCCACAGGGTGATAAATTAGCCGTTGGTAGCGAATCAGGGGAAATATTTATTTATTCCAAGTGATTAATCAGAAATATCTATGGCTTGATATTCTTAAATTTAATGATCGGGGCTTAATTCCTGCGATCGCTCAAGATTTTCAAGATCATAGAGTGTTAGAGTTGATTTGGCTAGATAAAAACTCATTACGAAAAGTTATAGATGAAGGGATTTTCAAACCAAAATATACGGTGAGATCGATCTTTTATGACTGTGATGCTGATGCCTTATTACTCAAAGTTGAGCAGAGTGATTGTAAAAGTAAGAAGTTATAGGTCTTTATACATCTTTACTACTTTTGATGATAGGTGCGTATGTGTAGGCTGGAATTCAAAACCAAGAACCTGAATGTATTCAAGTAAATAAAACACTTTACTTTGAATATTCCTCACAAATTAAAACAACTGCTTGATTGAATTGATCGTAGATTGGCAGGAGTGAGCAGTTATTAAGTTGGAGGTAAGTTGGGCATGGCTTGATCGGGATAGAACTTCCGAAACTCTTCTAAGAACCAACCCCTCAATAGATTTCTTGATTGTTGCACGATCGCAGGATCAGCTTTCTGTAAGGAACCAGATTGAAAGGGTGGTGCTGGATCGTATTCGATCGCTAATTGAATTGCTTTGGCAACCTCCTCCCCTCTCAGTTTGCTAGCCAGATCAAGTGCTAGATCAATGCCAGCCGAAACCCCTGCGGCAGTGATGATCTTACCACTTTGAACAAACCGAGCAGGTTTATAAATGGCGTTGTAATTGGCTAAATCAGCGGTGGAAGCCCAATGAGTAGTTGCTTCGATGCCTGTTAAAAGTCCCGCTTTCCCCAGCAAAAATACTCCTGTGCAGACAGCGGTTGTCCATTGAGAGTTTGTGTGTGTGATGCGAATCCATTCCAAAATAGATGGTTCCTGAGAAATTTTCATCGTTCCAGCAGAACCACCAGGGAGCAGAATGACATCTGGTGAAGGTACATCCGAGAGTGAGTAAGTGGCATTGATTGACAGGTAACGGGTATCGGTAGTGATTAGCCCTGGTTCCTTTGCCACCAGCTTGATGATGGTGTTCGGCAAGCGACTCAGAACTTCATAGGGACCGATCGCATCTAAGGCGGTCATCCCTTCGTAGAGTAGAATGGCAATTTCCAGTGACTCTTGTTGCATCTAATTCCCTCTTAACTTTTAGCAGTCGCTTTGTAGGCACTTGGAATCAAGATCACACCCACTAAACTCATGGCTGCACCGATGATCAAAGTGAAGGAGTAGCCGATCTCCTGAGCGACTAAGCCACCCAAAACAGTTGTCGCCACAATACCCACAAAGACGGCAGAAATTTGAATGGTGTAATCGGTGCCTGCGGTTTCTGGATTGCTGCGATCCATCATGGCAGTAAGTAACGCCGTGTATGCCATACTTTGCAGCCCACTGACCAATATGCAAATGGTGTAAAGAATGGGCGGACTGGCAACACCCACAGCGGGTAAGATATACAACAGTGCGGCAACGTTTGCAATGATGCCAAAGATGATCAGCGATCGCTTGCGTCCCCATTGGGTAATCAGGACTCCCGCAACCAACGCCGCCACAATTCTGGCAATATAGCTGGCGACACCCAGCAACCAACCAACGTCTGACAAGGACAAGCCACGATCAACCAGCAGTGGACGAATTAGTGTGCCCGAAACATTTTCACTAATCATATATAACAGGACAGCGAGTAACCACAATCCCATACCTGAGCGAGAAAAGAAGCGAATAAATGGCTGAAGATAGGATTTAAGCGCAGGTTGGGCGATTGGTAAAACTTGTTCTGCATGAAACAGAATAGGAACTAAACACAGGAGAAGTGCGATCGCTATTGATAGCAGCGTGGTCTGAAAGCCAACTTTTTCTAGCAGAATAAGAGCAGCACCACCACCAATAATGGCTCCGAGAAAATTACCACTGGCTTGAATGGAGTTACCGATCCCCCGCTCCTGCGGTGTTAGTAGGTTAACGGCTAAAGCATCAGTTGCAATGTCTTGACTAGAGGAAAATAGAAACACCAGAAACATACAAACCATTAATCCAACAATGTTCGTTTTCGGATCCAAAAAAGCAGTCACTAGAACCGTTGCGATCGACAAACTTTGAAAACAAATAATCCAACCTCGGTAGTGCCCCAACCCAAGGAGACGATAGCGATCGATCAGTGGCGACCAAAGAAATTTTAGAGCAGATGGGATAACCAGAAACCCTAAAAAGCCAATCTCGCTCAATGACATATTCTGCTGTCGCATCAATACTGGAACCGTTTGAATAAAGAACGTAGTTGGAAGATATTGAGAGACATAGAGAGCAGCAAGCAGAATTAATTTAGGTAGCATGATGATCACCAGACTCTTTAGAATGTTGCCCGAATTTGAAATCCATAGGTCACGGGTTCACCAAATCCAGCCGTAACATTAGGAGGTGGAAATTGAAAACCAGAGGTAATATAGCGAGTGTCGAGGAGGTTGTTAGCAAAGACGTAAATGCCATAGTTTCGCCATTCGTATCCCAGCCGTAAATTTACCAATGCAAATGGGTTTTGCTTAACTTGGTTCGCATCATCAAAAAGGGTGGTGCCATAACCCCGCAGTTCTAAGCGAGTAAAAATGCCAATTGGGGCGCGGTACTGCACGGCAATGTTGTAGGTAATATCGGGCGCAAAAGGAACGCGGTTATTACTTAAATCAATTCCAGTTAAAGGATTTTTGTAACTCGTGAAGCGGCTGTTTACATAACCGACTCCAGCCACAAACTCCAATCCTTCGGTCGGCTGTGCTTTCAGTTCAAACTCAAAGCCAGTGGCACTGACATCGGCACTAGCAATACTTCTGAAGAAACCAAAATTATCAACCAGCAATACCTGATAGCCGTCAACGTCATTATGAAAAAATGAGAAGTTGGCAGTGAGCCGATCATCAAACCAAGATGTTTTTAGCCCAGTTTCATAAGTCCAAGTTGTTTCTTTCTGATAGCGGCGAATGTCTTCGGTGTCAGCACGGTAGTTGAAGCCATCTGGTCGATAACCTTTGGCGATCGTTGCATACAACATTACGTTCGGGCTAAAGCGATATTGCAACCCGAAGCGGGGAATAAATTCACTACTGCTATCTTCTAACTGCACTCTGGGATTCAGTACTGTACTACTTGTTGCCGTATCGAAGCGTCGCAGGCGATCAATCTCAAAGCTAGACGACTCAAGGCGTAAGCCTGCAAACAAAGTCAGTGGTTCAATAGGCTTGTAATCTGCCTGTCCGAAAATAGCATAGGTGGTGCGAAATTGATCGGCAATGACTCGATTCTGTCCAGCCGCAGGTAAGCCAAATAGGTTGGCACCCAACGCCGTATAATCAAATGCATCATCTGCAGCAAATGCTCGCGACTCATAGTAACCACCCAGTAGCCATTTGAAAGAATCTGCACTTTCTGGTGACTGAAGCCGAATCTCTTGCGTCCAAACCGTTGAATTAAAGTCGATGTTAGATCGAAATAAGTCAAGTGGTGGAGAGAAACTATCCCCTGCCAAGACTTCTTGCTTACTGAAGCGACGAGCCGTAATAGAAGTTGCCCGAAAGTCGCTGCCGTTATAGTCAATTCTCAATGCCTGCGTATTACTATTGAGTCGAACGAACCCATCCACGGCTTTAAAGGTTTTGAATGGATCATCAGCATCCTGCCTCGTAAAGACTGGATCGCCGTTATTACTATTATTGACATAGCTATTAAAAGAAACACTCCATTCCTTCGAGGGAGTCCACAAAAGTTGGGCGCGACCCAAGATTTGTTCCCGTTCACCCACAGAGCGATTAAGCGTGGCATTCTCAAACACGCCATCTCGTGCTCGGTAGGCACCTGCTAATCGAAATGACAGCTGATCAGGGATAATGGCATCACTGTAAGACAGTTGCCCTTCCCACAGGTTGTAGTTGCCATACCCCCCTGCAATCCGAAATTCTGAGGTGTTGGTCGGTGGACGCGAAATAATATTGACAACTCCAGCTGGACTACTTCTGCCATACAATGTACTCTGCGGACCGCGCAGCACCTCAACTCGTTCCAAGTCCAGCAAGCCTAAGTCTAAAAAGGCACCAAAATCAAATGGAACATCATCAATGTAATAGCCAACGCTATCTTGGCTGACCAGAAAGTTAAAATTATTAAGACCGCGAATGCTGTAGTAGCTGAAGTCTGACCCTCCTGCATTGGTCGGGAAGAAACTAAAATTGGGAGTGTTGTTGGCAATCTTTTGAAATGAATCAATTTGAGCATCTTCCAAGGTTTGCCTAGGAATCACTGTCAGGCTAATCGGCACATTTTGAGACAGTTCTGGTCGTTTTTGAGCCGTGACGATGATTTCCTCTTCTGACTCAAAAGGAGTTACATCAACCAAAAAACCAGTTTGGTTAGGAACTATGCTAACTTCGGGTAGCCCGTTGCTGCCAGTGACACGAACCTGAATCTGATTTTTAATCTGAGTTACCGATACTGTAGCAATGTTAGGTGCTGGCGTGTCAGATTGAAATGGCTGTCCGTTGGGTAGTAACAATTGTGCGTTCGGAATGGTCGCAATCCAAGTATTACCCTCACTCGTGACGATCGCCTGCCCCAATTGATCAACTGCCTGCAAAACGATTTGTAAGCCATCTGTCGTTGGATTAAGTTGGATTCCCGTTACTTCTACTACACTACTAGTAACAGATTCCTGCGCTAGCCACTTTTCTACGGTTGTCGCAGCCCGTGGCAAATCTTGCACTTTAACAATAGGGATAACAGAAGTCTCAGCAATTACAGGTATGGTAATCCAATGAGCGATCGTACTTAACACCCCAACAGCACTCAGCAACTTAAGTTTCAAAATTGGCTCCTCACTCAAAAAAGTCCAACGAGGTAAACCTAGTTAGATAGTACGAGCAATCCTATAAAATATTCTTATCTCTGTCAAAAGACAGGCTGTCGAACCAAGGGGTTTTTGGACACGTTTCTGTCGTTTCTCATGTTACGCACGAGCCTGAAGTTCTTACTCAAAGCTAGCTTTATATAGTCGAGGAACAATTAGTTAAGACATCATTTAATTGATTGATAAAGGATTTGCAGCCCTAATTTGTCCTAACTACTATGGCAGCTACTATACAAACCAATTAGCACTGGGTCTAAAGCTTTAATTGCCTATAACCAAACCATTGATCAAGTTAAATTGCTCGGCGTAACATCAGTGATTAAGGAATCTGAGGTGGTAGAGGGGGAAGTTCCACAGGTTGAGTAACAGGAACAGGTGGTACATATTCTGGACGGGTTGGCTCTACTGGTGCAGTATAGATGGATTCGGGCTTGGAAACAGGTGGAGCTTTATCTGGTTCTTTAACTGCTGTAGGAGATGGTTTTGTTTTTTGGGCTTCACGCTGTTGCCGTTCTTGCTCTGCTATTCTCTGCTGCTCAGATCTTTGTTGTTCGGAGGCACGGCGACGCTCTTCATTCTCTCGTTGAAATTGCGAACCAGATTCCTCAAAAGTGACTCGGACTTTAACATTGGTGCGACCACCTTCAGGTACAGTTTTAGGGTTAAATTGCCACTTGGTCATTGCTTCTAAGGTTTCGCGGTCAGTTTCTGGATCGCCACTAGACTTTCGCAGTCTGACATTGGTAACTTTACCATCGGGTGTAATATCATAAGTAACTCTGGGAGTTCCTTCCTTACCCCTAAATTGCGGCTTGGGACAGCTAATACATTCTAATTTGAGCGGAGTAGAACTAGGAGTTACAGGTGTGGGTATAGCTGGAACGGGAGGAGGAGTATTCAAAGTGCTGACGGGTTCTTTGCCTTTACCATTGGGAGTTCCATTGACTACCCCATCTTTTTGACCGCCTACAACTCCATTGGGATCGCCTTTAGGACTCCCACCCCGCATGAAACCTGTAGGTTCTCTATTCAGTCCAAAGCCCCAACCTCTAGCATTTTCTCTAATAATTTTACCTACAACATTAGTGGGAATCGCAATGTCGCCCGTAGGGGAAGTCAGGGGGTTGAGGCGGCGGGACACATCCCCGCTTGGGGAATCGCTGGCAGGTGCATCTTTTCCTATATTATTTTGAGGTATGTCAGGAGCCAAGGCAATTATGGCTGGAGCCGCTTCGATTAGGTTCTTCGTGGGAATTACTTCAGGTTCTTTAACAACTTCAGGAGGGGTTTCATTTGTCTCGGCAATTATCGGCTCTTCCGAGGCTTCCACTATAACTTCTATAGTCTCTTCTGATTCTTTCTCAGCTTGTCGCCACAGAGTAGGCATTGGTACTATCATTATTGCTGCATGAAGGGCAGCAGAGCCGATAAACCCTAGGGATAAGAGAAATATTGAGTTCTTTTTGTATGTATTCATAGATTAATGAGTCTATTTGGTAGCGATCGCCATTTTCACTCTGGGGATTTGACGCAATTGATCCATAATTAGTACCACTTCTCCATATTGAACTGTTTTGTCAGCATTGAGAACTACGATCAGGTCTTGGTTGGGTTCTAGAAGTTGCTTAATGCGATCGCTGACCTCTGAAATTCCAATCTTTTGCTTATTTAAAAATACTTCACTTTTATCATTGACGCTAATCGTGGCACGAGCGAGAGTTTTCTGTTGTACCGCAGATTTTGCTTGAGGTAAATTTACTGGTAAACCCTGAGTACGATTGAGAAATAAAGAAGAAAGTACAAAAAAAGTAAGAAGTGCAAATAATACATCCAAAAGCGGTACTACATTTGTAATCTCAATGGGACTATCCACAAGATCGGGATCGCGGCGATGTTTTCTAGGCATAGTTTTTTTCCAGTTCGATTTGAGAAGATAGTTGGCGGTGCGATCGCATATGTTGCAATTCCAACTGACTACAGCATTGGTCGATATATGCTACCTGCCCAATGTAGAGGGATCTAAATGTATTTGCGGCAATTAATGCCATCACCGCAACAATTAAGCCTGCTGCAGTAGAGATCAAAGCTTCACTAATTCCGCCTGAAACATCTAAAGCTTTGGAACCACCAATATCTCCAATTTTGAGAGAACTAAATGAAGTAATTAACCCCGTAACTGTTCCTAATAAACCCAATAGAGGAGCTAAACCGACAATAATCTCAAAAATGTTGTTATAACGCTTCAAGTTTGGCATTTCTAATTGAGTTGCAGCATCTAAAGCTAAAGCAAATTCCGTGGGTGTGGCTTTAGGAATAGATAGGGCTGCTAAAAATATCCGAGCGATCGTTAAATCTTGGTGTTTTTGTAAAAATTGTTCAGCGTTATCAGGATCGTTATTAAAAGTTTCGAGTAGAGTTCTAACTACCAGCTTTTGATTTTTTTTAACCTGTGACCAAAAAATAGCCCGTTCGATCGCTAAAGCCACAACTAAAAATGAGCAAATCATCAATGGAATAATTGTAATTCCGCCTGCGACTAGAGTATCAAAAAGTTTAGACATGATAAGTAAAATGAATGGATAAATTGCAAAATAATATATTGAGATTAAATACTAACTAGCCTAAATCATTAAATATTTTTTCTTAAGTTCTAATACTATGCAGAAATGTGAAGTTCTTGCAAAAAGGTAGTCTCAAACAAGCCAATATTACAAGGCTTAAAACTTTAATTGCGTGAAACCAAACCTACACAAGGATATTTCTAAAAATGACTATATTTTCGATGAGGTAAGGCAAAAATTCTTGATTTGTCGTTACTATTCTGAGTAAATATGAATTATATAGAGACACTCTTAAAATATCTATTTAACTCGTTTAATCTGCGTAACATCAGTTGAAGTAATTAAGTATTATAATTCTCAGTTGAACGCATAATGTAGGCTATCTCTACCTTGATCACGCCTTACCAAAACCCTTGCTACCACTATAGTAGATATCTCTAAACTTAATCAAATCAGTGTTTGGGCTATAAAGCGTATAGGTCGCCTTGCCCAAATTTCCCCCAACATTACCCACGCCGATAATGTAGCGTTCTGATGCTTTCACAGTTTCAACTGGTTGCACACCATCCAAAGTTATTACTTCAGAATTAACCGAACCATCCTTAATTTGATAGCGAAAAGTCTGCCCCGATCGCCCACAAAATAACCGATTTGCCTGAGTTCGCATTACTCGATCAAATAATTGCAGTGGTGAGCTTTGCGGTGTAAGTTCTTCCAAAACATTGATACTACTACCATGGGTTAAAAGACAATCTAATTCTATAAAAGCAAAATGGAGATTGCTAATCCATTCCACTGTTTCCCTAGGAATACTATCCCACAGTTTTTTAGCAGTAGCAGCACCATACTTCTCCATCAAAGGATTTGGTTCGATAGGTTGGGCGTATCCATGCAACATTAGAAGCTGCTCTTCCCACCAACCTTTACATACTTGAGGGATAAGTTCACCAGTACGGGGGTGTTGAATTCTTTTTATGACCTTTTCACTTTCAGGATTAGCATTAATCACATCTCCTAAGATAAAAATTTCTGTCACATTAAGAGTTTGACGTTTGATATCTTCCAGTACAGCTTCATAGGCAGCAAGATTGCCTTCTATGCCACTTAAAATTGCCCAATTACTCATTTATACACCTCTTTCGCATAAATGAGAAGCATCATCAGCGCGTTCTGCATATTCCATCCCTCTTGCCAATCGCCATGCAAAAATTGCTGGTAATCCTCGCTCAATAATTGCCGCACAGGTCTTTTTGTAGTCGTATTCCACTTCTTTTAATGTAACTCGATCGCTATTGGTGTCATAAATAACGTATGTAGCATTAGGTCTACCATGACGGGGTTCGCCAACAGAGCCAACATTCACAATCCGTTTTAGTGGGGCATTAAAACTCTTTGATTCGGCAGTTAAAGATTCTACACCTGTCATGACCCGTACTTGTAACTCTGCTCCATCTAGCGATCGCACATAAGGCACATGGGTATGACCACAAAATAGAATATCCGCACCTGTTGAAAGCACTCGTTCTAAAGCGATAAATCCATTCAGTTCGGGCAATAGATATTCATGCTGACTCTGAGGACTGCCATGTACAAAAGCCATATTTCCTTCTACCATAGTTTTAGGAAGCTCAGCAAGATATTCTCTGGTTTCATCATAAATATGCTGATTCGTCCATTCATGCACAAATTTACCGCGCCGTTCTGCTAATACTGAAGGATAGCTACATTCACAGGAGTTTAAGCCTTCTACAATGTCTTCATCCCAACAACCTTGAACCGTGGGAATATCTAAAGAGCGAATCATCTCCACGACATTGCTGGGGAAAGGACCATATCCGACTAAATCGCCAAGACAAAATATCTTTTCGGCATTTTGTTCATCTATATCCCTAAGCACTGTTTCTAATGCTTCGTAATTTCCGTGAATACAAGACATAACTGCAATTTTCATGATTTTCTCTTAAGCTGCGATTGATAAAGATTGTTTGATTTGTTGTTGGTATTGAGCGATTACATCATCAGTCAGGCAACTATCGGTAATTGCTTGGACGATCGCACTGCCATCAAGGTTTCGACCCATGACTTCGATGCCACTAAATCTGATTGGTCTGCCATCTAGCCATCGGGGTAGATGGAGCGGTAAGTAAAGACTATCGGGATTGCCTTTGACAAAATCCACATAAAAAGATCTACCATCGGGTAAATCAAAAATGCCCTTACATCGGCAAACATCCCCATAAGCACCTTGGGTGAGTTCATACCAAATCACATTTAAGCTACTCGGATCAAACATCTGTCCTGTACAGGGCGATCTCCACATTTGAATATGCTGAATCTGATTTAAATCAGCGATCATTTCTGAAATTTGCACTTCCGTTGCCCATTCATGCCATTCTGAACATTTCAAACCCGTTGGCACAATTGCAATTCTTTGAGTTGGATATTCTGACAAAGCTTGGAGCAAATTGTCTCCCGATCGCAAATCTAAATGAAAACCTAATTCAATATAGGCATCTGCACCTTTTCCCACAGCTTCAATTAGTTCTAGTTCCTGCCCTTCGGTGATAATTTGCACATGGGGGAACTCGATCTGAATTTGGGTGCTATCAATGGGAACAGTGCCAGAACTCGGACAGAAATAGAGAATTCTGCCTGAAGTATTTTGCTGAATTAGACCGCGAATCAAGCTGGTTTTGCCAATTCCAGATGCGCCAGCTAAAACCGTAACTTGAGCATTTTGAAGGATTGAAGACATGAAAAACTTAAAGTGTAATTACTAGAATGCAAGAAACCTGTCCTCTTGACTTGATATGTTCTTGACTTGAATAGATCTAAACGATTTACATTTTGTACCTTGAAAAATTATTACAAGTTTTATTTATGATACATTACTCGATAATGATTATCATTCTTATTTTATGTTTGTCAAGCCCGACATTAATATTGCCATTGTGGGTGCGGGAGTTCATGCCCTCACACTGACTCTACATCTGCTACAGAAACGTAAAGATATGGGAGATCGCATTTTGGCTTTCGATCCTAGTGGTAGCTGGCTCAGTCAGTGGCATCGGCAATTTGCTATGCAGGAAATCCCTCACCTAAGATCGCCTGCGGTACATCATCCTGCCCCCGATGCTTTTAATTTACGTAGGTTTGCCGAATCCCGTGTTGATGAATTGCATCCTCCCTATGATCTGCCGGGAACAGGATTATTTCAGGATTTTTGCAAAGCCGCAATTGAGAAATTTAAGGTGGGCGATCGCGTGGTGAAAGCGAAGATAAATCGATTAGAACCTTTAAATCGTCATTTCCGCTTGGGGTTAGATGATGGCAGCTCAATGGTTGCTAGGCGAGTAGTTTTAGCCACAAATAAGACAGTGGTGCAGATCCCCAAATGGGTGAGTCAGATTAAAGGTGATTATCCAAGCAATTCCTTAGTGCATTCTCATAATCTCGATTTGCGATCGCTAGGTAGTCTTGCGGGTGATGGGGGCGATCGCTCGTGGCGCAAAGGTAATGCTAATGTCTCGGCGTAATCTCAAAGAGAAAGTATTTGATGCTGAACCAGGTTGGTTAGGACCAAAATATCTCAAAGGTTTTCAAACAGAAGCTGACTGGGAAAAACGCCGACAAATGTTACTTGGGGCGAGGGATGGTGGTTCTCTTACTCCTGCGATGCTGACTAAGTTACGTCAGGCTAATCGAAGTGGTCAAGTAGGTTTCCATGAAAATTGTCAAATTGCTCGAGCAGAATGGAATGGGATTTGTTGGCAGGTATTTTGTGAAGATGGGATGGAGTTAATATGCGATCGCTTGTGGTTGGCAACAGGAACTAAATTTGATGTCAAGGCTGAACCTTTACT
>VYKS01000388.1_pt1 | contig 17065 bp, 13 predicted proteins | sample 5114511 | NCBI WGS metagenome assembly VYKS01 (sample SAMN12291795, study PRJNA351875) | freshwater metagenome | isolation source: freshwater lake | place: USA: Michigan, Gull Lake | collected 2011-07-05 | reverse complement strand
GGGCAGCGAGGCGCATGCGCGAGAGCACTCGGTCCGTGATGTCGAGGTTCTTGTCGGCCGACCCGATGAACGCCCCCGCCGCCACGCCGCAGATAAAGCTGTAGCCACCGTCCGTACGGACGTCGTCGAGGACCTTGCGCAGGTTATCCATGATAGGGGCCATCAGCTCTTCCTGACGATCCTGCGCCTGCGCTTGCAGCTTCTGTGCCTGTGCGCCCCACGCCTGCTCCTTCTCGCGCATCGTCTTGACGCGGGCTTCCTTGGCGGCCGGCGACAGCGACACCTCTTCCTTGGCGAACGCTTCGTTCATGGCATTGAGCGAATCCTGCAGCTTGGCGAGCTGTGAACGGACCCCCCCCATCTCCTTCTCGAACGAAGCTTCCGCCTCGGCGCGTCCAGGGGCGCTCTGCAGCAACGCCTGGGAGTTCACGAACGCGAACTTCTGAGCAGCCTGCGCCGACGAAAGCGTAGGAGCGGACACGAAAAGCGCACAGGCGCCGATGACGGAAAGGAATCGCATGATCTTGTCCTGAGTTAGAAGAGCTGACCGAGACGGAAATGGAACTGCCACCGCGGATCCCTCACGATCCGGCCGGAAGTGATGTTCACGGATGTCCGATCAAAGCCGTACGCCATGTCGAGCCCGAGCGGGCCGAGCGGCGTAACGGTAGATACCCCGAATCCGGCCGAACGGAAGAGGCGAGTCGGGTTGATCTGTCGGGCGGAAGCCCAGTTGTTCCCGGCGTCGGCGAAGACGTTGAAGTAGAACATCTGGTTGAACCGGAGCCCGATTTCTCCGGTCATCGTCATGAACGCATTGCCGAACGAGTTCGGATCCGAGCGAAACTGGTCGGTACTGGGGTTGAATCCCAGCGGCGTAATCGAGAACTCCGGGTAGCCGCGAAGCTGTTGGCCGAACATGACGCCACCGACGGCAAACTGCTGCTGGAAGAAGAAGGGGCCCGAGCTGCCGAACAGGGCACCGCTCCGCGCCGTCAGCCCCATCGTCAGCTTGATCGGCTGGGATCCCGGGTTACTCCCGCCAAACTGCCCCAGCAATGCGTAGCCGCGCATTTCCGTGGTGACACGCTGGAAGTTCACGGTACCACCCAAGGGGCCACCACTGAGATCCATCTGAACGGACCGGAGCGAGCCTTCGGTCGCAAATGGCATGTCCACACGCGTGTCGTACTGGTATTCAAGCCCGACGTTGGAGCGCAGGCAGTTCCGCGAGCAGCTACCGGCAATGGTCCCGGAGGTGAAGGTCGCCGCCTCGCCGTTGTAAGACACCGCGACCGTCGAGAAGTACGACCACGGCGTGGGAAGGCCAAGCCGGAACTGCGCACCCGTGCGGATGTTCTGCCCGAGGTTACCGACGATGAAGCGCGACTGCGAACGGTAGGCACTGAGCGCCCCGGACAACCGCGTGCCCTTGAGCGCCGGATCGGTGTAGGTGGCCGTGAAGTCGTTGAAGAATCGGCCATACTGCCAGTTGAGGCGCCCGGACTTGCACAACCCGAAGAGATTCGGCTGCTCGAGACCGATGAAGCCACCGAACCCCACACCGCCCTGCCCCATCGACGCACCGAAGTTCACCGACCCCGTCCGCTTCTCCTTCACGCGGAAGACGATGTCCACATCGCCCTGCTCGTTGATGGGGCGATAGTCGGGGAAGGCCATCGGCTGCTCGAAGAAGTTCATGTTCCCGATGCTCTGGTAACTTCGAATGAGCAACTGCTGATTGAACGGACCACCCGGCACCAGAAAGATCTGGCGCCGAATGCAATCTTCGGAGGTAAAGTCGTTGCCGACTACTTCGATGCGGTTGACGATCGCCGGATTCTTCTCGTCGATCTCCCAGCGCAAGTTGGCGGTCGGGACGGAATCGGCTCCCTCGTATCGGCGCTCGACCACGGGCCGTACACTGGCGTACAGGTAGCCGTTATCGCGATACGCGCCATTGACCTTCTCCAGCGCGGCGTCCCACTTCTCCTGGTTGAACACGCCTTCCGGCGCTTCGGGACGCCGGAAGATGAGGCCCTTGGCACGCTGCGTCAGCGTCTTGCTCTCGGTGCCGTCGAACGGATAGAACTTCTGCAGATCCGACGTGTTGAAGCGGCGGTTTCCGGCAATTTCGAAGCTGCCGACCCGAAACTGCGGCCCCTCGTCAACAGTGATCTGCACCAGTCCTTTGCCCTTCTCGCGATCGACTATCAGCGTGTCCTTGAGGATACGCGCGTCGACGTGCCCCAAACGTGCGTAGAGCGAGGGAATGCGCTCACCGAGGTCGCCAACGTACTTGTCATCGTCGTATTCGCCTTTTCGGAAAAAGAAGAACCCTTCAGGACGCGTCTTCATGGCACCGACGATCGTCTTCTCGCGCACCGACTGGTTGCCGAGAATGTCGATCGCCGCAATGGCCAATCGTCGTCCCTCGTCGACTCGATAGTGCAGCGCAATGCGCCCGTCGTTCATGACGGTCGAATCGATCTTCACCTGCGCGAGATAGTAGCCGCCATTCTCGTACACCGAGTCGATCTTCGCCTTGGCGCGTGACACCTGGAGCGGGTCGATCGGGCGCCCGATGAGCAAGTCGATCTTGTCCTTGACCGACCGTTCGGAGATGGCCTTCGGACCCGTGACGGTGATGTCGCCGAGGATGGCGCGCTCCTTAACTTGCACCACGGTGATGACCTTGTCGGGCACCGATTCCAAATCACACAGGATGGCGACGTCGTCGAACTCGCCCATGTTGTACAGCGCCTTCATCGCGCGTTGCAATACGGGGAAGGTCAGCGCACTGCCCTTGACGATACCGGATTCCGTTCGAATGCGCGCTTCGTTCACACGCACGGCCCCCCGCACTGCGAGGGTGTCGGAGGTAGCACAACGCCCCGGGGCGTCTTGTGCAGCCAGCGATCGCGGCGCAGCAAGGGACACCACCGATACAGTGGCCGCAGCGCCGGACACCGCGAAGCGGGCCGCCCACCGGGCGAAATTCTGGGAAACGCGTTTCAGCATAGCCTCGAAATATACACCAGCACCCCGAGAAGGCCGACCCCTTCTTCCCCGCGCCACGCAAGACGGCCGGACCCCGACAGGGGCCCGGCCGTCCGACACCGGAAGATGGGGCTGGCGTTGCCTCCCGCCAAAAATCAGGAGGCCTGCGGCGAGGGGGACAGCACCCGGAACTCCAGCTTCTCCTTCTCGCCGGTCGAAACCGCCACCTCGATCTCATCGCCCCGTGAGAACTCCCCCATCAGCAGCTTCTCGGACAGCGGATCCTCGACGTAGCGCTGGATGGCGCGCTTCAGCGGGCGGGCGCCGAAGTGCTCGTCGTGACCGTGGTTCACCAAGAACTCGGTCGCCTCCTGCGTCAGCTTGATCGTGATCTCCTCCTCCGTCAAGCGGTTCTGCACATCGGCAAAGAGAATCGAGACGATCTGCGAGATGTGCTCCTTGCCCAACGGGTGGAACACGATCACGTCGTCGAGTCGGTTCAGGAACTCGGGGTTGAACACCCGCCCCATTTCTTCCTTCACCTTGTCCGCAATACGCTCGAAATCCCCTCGAGCATCGTTCGTGGCAAAGCCCAGCGACTTGCCTCTGGTGATGTCCTTGGCGCCGACGTTCGACGTCATGATCACGACCGTGTTCTTGAAGTCGATGACGCGACCGTAATTGTCCGTAAGGTGGCCTTCATCGAGCACTTGCAACAGGATGTTGAACACGTCCGGGTGCGCCTTCTCGATCTCGTCGAGCAGGATGACGCTGTACGGCTTCCGGCGGACGGCCTTGGTCAGGGTGCCGGAATCTTCGTAGCCTACGTATCCCGGGGGCGCTCCAATGAGGCGCGACACCGAGAACTTCTCCATGTATTCGCTCATGTCGACGCGAATGAGGGCGGATGCATCGGCGAACAGGAACTTGGCGAGCGAGCGGGCCAGCTCCGTCTTGCCGACACCGGTGGGTCCCGAGAAGATGAACGAGCCAATCGGACGGCGCGGGTCCTTGAGGCCCGCCCGGCTGCGGCGGATGGAGCGGGCGAGTGCCTTGATAGCCTGGTCCTGGCCAACGACCGTTCCGTGAATTTCCTCTTCCATGCGCAGCAGGCGGGCCGTTTCGGCTTCCTGCAGACGCGTGACGGGGATCCCGGTCCAGCGGCTCACGATGAAGGCGATCTCCGCTTCGCCGAGCGTGGGGCGGAACGACTGACGTCGCTGCTCCCACTCCTCCTGCTTGCGTCGGATTTCCCCCTGCAGCTCGCGCTCGTTGTCGCGCAGCGATGCCGCGCGTTCGAAGTTCTGATCGCGGACCGCCGCTTCTTTTTCGTTGTTGATTTTCTCGAGCTGTTCCTTGAGGTCGGCCACCTCGGCCGGGGGCACCTGCGCCGCCAGCCGGGCGCGCGCGCCCGCCTCGTCGATCACGTCGATCGCCTTGTCAGGCAGGAAGCGATCGGTGATGTACCGCTCGGACAGCTTGGCCGCCGCCAGGAGCGTTTCGTCCGGGATGTTCACGCGGTGGTGATCCTCGTACTTCTTCCTGAGCCCCTGCAGGATCTGCACGGTCTCATGGATTGACGGCGGATCGACCACCACGGTCTGGAAGCGACGCTCGAGCGCGCCATCCTTCTCGATGTACTTGCGGTACTCGTTCAGCGTAGACGCGCCGACACACTGCAGTTCACCGCGCGCGAGCGCCGGCTTGAGCATGTTGCTGGCATCAATCGCCCCTTCGGCCGCACCGGCTCCGACGAGTGTGTGCAGCTCGTCGATGAACAGAATGACCTGCTTGTTCTGGGCGATTTCGTTCATCACCGCCTTGAGCCGCTCCTCGAACTGGCCGCGATATTTCGTTCCGGCGATCACCGCCGCCATGTCGAGCGACAGGACGCGGTTCTCGCGCAAGTTCTCGGGGCACTCGCCATTGGCGATGAGCTGAGCGAGCCCTTCGACAATCGCGGTCTTGCCCACACCGGGCTCGCCGATAAGGACCGGATTGTTCTTCTTACGGCGTGACAGCACCTCCATGACCCGTTCGATTTCCTTCGCGCGCCCAATGGTGGGGTCGAGCTGTCCTTCGGCCGCCAGCTGCGTCAGGTCGCGGCAGAAATGATCGAGTGCGGGCGTTTTGGACTTCTTGTCGCCCTTGGCCGGTGCTGCCGACGGCGGTGCGCCCGCCCCCGCCTTTTCCGGCGCTGCGGCCTGCCCGCCCGGCGGCATTTCCGTCCCGAGCAGACGCAGCGTTTCGGCGCGCGCCGCCTCGAGATTGACGCCCGCGTCGGTCAACACCTGCGCCGCAATGCCCTTCTCCTCCCGGAGCAGGCCCAGCAGCAGGTGCTCGGTGCCGACATAACTGTGGTTGAGATCGCGCGCCTCGGCCATCGCGAGTTCGAGGACCTTCTTGGCGCGTGACGTATACGGGAGATCCGGGCCGGTGGCCTGCGCCGCCTTCCCCTTCTTGACCGTATCCTCGATTTTCTGCGTCACGTCGTCGAGATCGACGTTGAGGTTTTGCAGCACCGCCGCCGCAACGCCCTCACCCTCACGGATGAGCCCCAGCAAAATGTGCTCGGTACCCACATATTCGTGATGCAGGCGTGCGGCCTCCTCGCGCGCCATCGCCAGGACCTTCCGCACCCGCTCGGTGAAGTTGTAGCCGTTCATCGCACCCTCAGGGTCGTTGGGAAGCGGATCATTCGACACCGCGGCCTTCGCTCAGCAACACCTGACGCACGTATCGGGCGCGCGCCAAGTTCGTCTCGCTGTCCGTCAACGCCTTCCCCTCGAGATGAGCGAGATGGGCTGACTGGGCAAAGATCAGGAGCTTGTTGAGTGTGTATACACTGAGCCCAGTGATCAGTTTCAGGCCGACCGCCAGGCGAACGCCACTCAGGTAGTTCATGGTCTCGTCGAACGTGAGACTGCGGGCATACCGCAGCGTCCCGTACGCGCGCCACAACTTGTCCTCGATAATATAGCCCGCGTCCCGCACGAGCACACGACGCGCCTCCTCCTCGCGCTCGATGACGTGACGGACCACGCGCACCAGTAGATCCTGCAACTCCTCTTCCGACCGGCCCAGCGTCGTTTGGTTGGACAACTGGAAAAAGTTGCCCACCACGTCGCTGCCCTCACCGTATAAGCCTCGGTACGTGAGCCCCATTTGCTGAAGCCCGGCCAGCACTTTGCCGATTTCCTTGGTGAGGACCAACCCCGGCAGATGGATCAACACCGAGGCCCGCAATCCGGTGCCCGCGTTGGTCGGACAGGCCGTCAAGAAGCCGAATTCGCGGTGAAACGCATAGGGGACCTGCCTGCCGAGCTCCCGGTCCAGCCGGGTGACCCCTTCAAACGCCTGTCCCACCGCGAAGCCGCTCCGCAACGCCTGCAGCCGCAGATGGTCCTCCTCGTTGACGAGCAGCCCGACGTGCTCACCGAGAAACACCGCCGCGCCGGAACGCACGGGATGTTGCGGGTCGAGCCCGGCCAGTTCCTTGCTCACGAGATGACGTTCATGGAGCAGCTGACGGTCCACCGCCGACAGGGCGTCCAGCCGCACGAGCAGGCTTCCGCTGAGTGACGGCACCCCGGACAGGGCATCTCGCACCTGCGCTAGCATCCGCAGCCGCTCCCCCTCCCGCGCATGGCCGGTGAACGCATACCCCGACACGTTTCTCGCCAACCGGATACGGGTCGAGATCACCACGTCGCTGTTGGGGCCGGACGCATCGAGCCACCCCACCCCGCCGTCGGGAAGCAGCGACAGATCCAGTTCCGGACGCGGCGCGGTCATACGGTCTCCGTTTCGAGCACCTTGATCCGATCCCGGAGCTCCGCCGCCAATTCGAACTGCTCCCCATCAACGGCGCGCCGCAACCGGTCGCGCAGATCGTGCAACGTGTCCGGTTTATCGACCATATGCGATGTCGGCGCGTCGTACCGCTGCCCGACATGACGCGAACTGCCGTGCAGGCGCCGCAGCAGTTCGCGCAGGCTCTGCTCCATCGCGTCGTAACAGTGCGGACACCCCAGTCGCCCCGTGGCGCGGAAGTCCCGCGCCGATGCGCCGCAAAAAGCGCACGCCGCCGCATCCTCACTCGTCGAGGAGGCCTGCTGCTGTACCGCTTGCAGAATATCGCCCAACGGGTGCTGCGGCACCGACAAGGTGGTTTCTACCCCCTTCGCCGCCGCACACTTCTCGCACAAATGGAGCTGCGTGACCGCGTTGTCCACGATCCGCGTCAGGTGCACGACCGCATCGCGCTCCTTGCAGTTGTCGCAGAGCATCAGCCCCCCTCGTGAACGTCCGAGACCACCAACTGTCCTCCTTCCAACGTTAGCGCCCGATCGGCGCGCGCAGCCAGCGACAGGTTGTGCGTGACGACGACCAACCCCAGCTGCTGATCACGAGCCAATTCGGCGAACAGGTCATGCAGGGCTTCGGCGTTGTACCGGTCGAGATTGCCGCTTGGCTCATCGGCCAGCAGCACGGCAGGTTGAGCGGCAAGCGCCCGTGCCACCGCCGTGCGCTGTTGCTCGCCACCGGACAACGCCCCGGGTCGATGATGCACCCGGGAGGCCAGCCCCACGCGCTCGAGCAGGGCCATCGCCCGTTCGCGGGCCCGGGGAACGGTTTCCCCCGCCACCCGCAGCGGCATCATGACGTTCTCGACCGCCGAGAACTCGCGCAGCAGGTGATGAAACTGAAACACGAACCCCACCGTGCGGTTCCTGAGTGCGTCGAGTTCCGCTTCCGGCAACCCTTCGACCGCCTGCCCGACGAGACGGATGCGCCCCGCCGACGAGCGCTCGAGGGCGCCGAGGACGTGCAGCAGCGTGCTCTTGCCCGCTCCACTTGAGCCGACGACCGCCACCATCTCCCCGCGCCGCACCGTCACCGAGACCTCGTTCAGGACGCGGATGATGCCCCCATCACCACCTTGGAATTCCTTGACGAGGCCTTCGGCCTCGATGACCGCATCGACGGCCCCGCTCGACTCACTCATGGCGAATGGCCTCCACGGGATACAGCCTGGCCGCCTGATTCGCCGGATAGAGCGTCGCCAACGCCGCGATCGCGACGCTGGCGGCGATGATCATGAGCACGTCGAGTGGCTGAATGAACACCGGCAGGTGATCGATGAAGTATACGCTCGGGTCCAGCGCGATGAGCCGGTACTTCTCGAGAAGCAATGCCACCCCGAGACCGAGCACCAGTCCACCGCCGGTCCCCACCGCGCCGATCACCACCCCTTGGTAGAGGAAGATGCGCCGAATGGATGCCGCCGGCATGCCCATCGCCCGGAGAATCCCGATCTCGCGCGTCTTGTCCGACACCACCATCGTGAGCGTACTCACGATGTTGAAGGCGGCGACGACCACGATGAGCAGCAAGATGACACTCATGCCAAGCTTCTCGAGCTTGAGTGCCTGAAAGAGCGACCGGTTCTGCTCCTGCCAGTCACGGATATACACCGACGACTCGAGCTTGGCGCGCAAGGAATCCGCCAGCACCGGCGCGCGCCAGCGGTCGGTGGCCCGGACCTCGATCCCGGTCACATCGCCGCCATACCCTGCAAAGCGCTGACCGGCGGCAAGCGACAGATACAAGTACGAATCGTCGTACTCGTACATCCCCGTCTCGAAGACACCGGAAACGACCACGCTGTCCGCCCGCGGTACGATCGTCCCTGTCGACGCATTCATGTCGAGACCGGCAGCGCCAAGCAGCACTACCGTGTCTCCCGGAAATGCGTTCAACTTGGACGCGAGCAACTTGCCGAGGACGGCGCCCGGCAGCGACACGCTGTCGCGCACGAACGAGAAATCGCCGAGAATCACGTGCTGACGTATCGTCGTGACGTTGTCGCCGGGCTGACCCGCCGGGACGATGCCCACCACCTGCGTACCCACCATATAGCCCCCGAGATTGCGCACCAATCCCTGGGTCTGAACGAACGGCGCAGCCGCCACCACGCCCGGCACCTGCGTCACGCGCTTGAGCAGCTCACCGTACCCCGGCATGCGCATATCCGACCCGTACGGCAGCACACGCAAATCGGGGCTACCGACCAGAATTTTCTCGCGCAAATCCCGCTGCAAACCATTCATCACGCCCATAATGACGATGAGCGCGCTGACGCCCACCAGCACGCCGCCAATGGCGATCACGCTGATGAGCGACAGCAGGCGCGACCCGCGACGACTGCGCAGATAGCGCCAAGCAATGGCGAACTCGAGCGTCTTCACGAGTCGGTGCTCACTCGGGTCGCATCGTCGGGAACAGGATCACGTCGCGGATGTTCGACGTATCCGTGAGGTACATGAACAGGCGATCGATGCCGATGCCCACGCCACCGGTGGGTGGCATGCCGTACTCCATGGCCCGCAGATAATCCTCATCGACACCGCTGGCCTCGTCGTCGCCCGCCGCCCGCAGCGCCGCCTGCGCCTCGAACCGTTCCCGCTGGTCGATGGGATCGTTGAGCTCCGAGAACGCATTCGCCAGCTCCTTCCCACGGGCGAACAACTCGAAACGTTCCGTGATCCCCTCGGGGCCACCACGTTTCGGCTTGGCCAGCGGCGACAGTTCCTTGGGATAATCCACCACGAATGTCGGTGTCTCGATCTTCGATTCCACCAGGGCCTGGAACATTTCGTCGAGCACCTTGGGACGACTCAGCGTCGCCACCTTGGGCACACCGAGGCGCTCCGCCAACACGCGCAGTTCGGCATCGCTGATCGCCATGACCTCCGCGCCGGCCGCCTTGGACAAACTCGGCACCCATTCGATGCGCGGGAACGGCGTCACCAACGGCGGGACCTTCTCACCGACGATCGGAATGGCGCGAATCGCCGCAGCCGCCGCCACCAGCAGCGCTTCCACTCGCGACATCATCGTGGTGTAGTCGGCGTACGCCTCGTAGAACTCGAGCATCGTGAACTCCGGATTGTGCGTCCGGTCGATCCCTTCGTTGCGGAAGTCGTGGCCGATCTCGTACACGCGCTCAAACCCACCGACAATGAGCCGCTTGAGATACAGCTCGTCTGCAATGCGCAGGTAGAGCGGCATGTCGAGCGTATTGTGATGCGTGATGAACGGACGGGCCGCCGCACCACCATACAGCGGCTGGAGCACCGGCGTTTCCACCTCGAGATACCCCAACCCATCGAGCTCGCTCCGTATGGCGCGCGTCAATACGGACCGGGCGCGAAACAGCGCGCGAACCTCTGGATGCACCGCGAGGTCCGCATAGCGCTGACGGGCCCGCTGTTCGGTGTCACTGAACGCGGAGTAGCGTACCACCTGACCGTCGACCATCTGCTCCTTGCCCAGCGGCAACGGGCGCAGCGACTTCGAGAGCAGTTCCACATGCGCGACCTTCACCGTCGCCTCACCGGTTCGCGTGCGCATCATGCTGCCGCGCACACCGATCCAGTCGCCGAGGTCGTACTCGCCGAGCTGCGCAAAGTGCGCCTCGCCGATTTCGTCCTTGCGGAAGTACAGCTGCACTTTGCCGTCCATATCGGCGAGGTGGCCGAACGCCGTCTTGCCCTGGCTACGCCAGGACACCAGACGGCCGGCCACGCGCACCTCCGGCCCCTCCTCGGCGATCCCAAGGGCCGCCACGGCCGCACTCGCGGTGTGCGAGCGGTCGAACGAGTACCCGAACGGCTCCACGCCCGCAGCACGCAGCCGGTCGAGCTTCTCGCGACGCGCCTTCATCAGGAAACTGAGTTCCTGCTTCTGCTCGGCGGAGTCAGCGGCGTTGGGCATCGGTTCGTCGCTCACGATAGCCCCCCTCCCACACCAGCACTGCTCTCCTGCTTGAGATAAGCCTGGATGAAGGGATCGATATCACCGTCCATCACCTTCTGGACATCGGCGATCTTGAGCTCGGTGCGGTGGTCGTTGACCATCGTGTAGGGCTGAAAGACGTAACTGCGAATCTGGCTGCCGAATGACACGTCCTGCTTGTTGGCATCGAGCAGGGCCTTCGCGGCCGCCAGCTTGTCGGATTCAAGCTGATACAGCTTGTTCTTGAGCTGCTTCATGGCCGTCGCCTTGTTCTTGAACTGCGAGCGCTCGGCTTGTGACGCACAGACGATCCCCGTGGGCATGTGCGTGATGCGCACCGCGCTCGACGTCTTGTTGACGTGCTGGCCACCGGCCCCCGAGGCCCGATACACATCGATGCGCAAATCTTCTTCGCGAATGTCGATGTTGATTTCTTCGTTCACGACCGGATACACGAAGACCGACGCGAAGCTCGTGTGCCGACGCGCTTGCGAATCGAACGGCGAAATTCGCACGAGGCGATGCACACCGGACTCCGGTCGCAGGAAGCCGTAGGCGTACTGTCCTTTGATTTCCAGCACGGCGCCCTTGATACCGGCTTCTTCGCCCTCGGAGAGGTCGAGCATCTCCAGCGCGAAGCCTTTGCGTTCGGCCCAGCGGGTATAGAGGCGCAGCAGCATGCTCGCCCAATCCTGCGCCTCGGTGCCGCCCGCACCGGCGGAGATTTCCAACTGCGCATCGCGGAAGTCGTCACGCCCGCGCAGAAGGCCCTTGAGTTCGAAGGCATCGAGTTCGGATACGATGCGTTCCACTTCGGCGTCGAGGTCGGCGTTCATCGACGCGTCGGGCTCGAGCTCGAGCAGCTCGTCGAGTTCTCGCGCACCGGCAATACGCGCCGTCAGGGAGTCCACGGGTTCCACCCACCCCTTGAGGACCTTGACTTGCTGAACGATGTCGCGCGCATGTTCCTGATCATTCCAGAACGCCGCGTCGGCCATCTCCTCTTCGTAGCTGTTCAGCGTCGAGCGCTTGGCGTCGACGTCAAAGATACCTCCGCATGTCCGCAAGCCGTTCTTCCGACTTCGCGAGCAGCTTCAACCGTTCGCCGTCTTGCATACGCTTCTCCGTGTACGACACGAGCCGCCTTCCGCAGGGGAAAGCGGCCCGAAATGTGACTGCTGCGTAACCTGCCCGTGGCAGAGCGAAAGGTATCGGGTCACGTCACGCGGGAACAGTCATTGACGGCAAGGACGCCACGCTGACTAGAAGAGTCGTCGTCCCCCGGCGAGAATGTCGTTGAGCGCTTCTTGGAAGTGGGGTTCCGATTCTGCGGCCTCGCGTCCCACCTGCTCGACATACTCCTCATAGCTCTTCTTGATTTCCCCGCGGAAGAGTCCCCGGAGTGTGCCCTCGCGAAGCCCCTCCTCCCGCTTCTGCGGATTGTACGCGACCAAATCCGACACCAACGCCCGAGCCAGTCGCCGCGCGCGCTGCGACGGGTCCGCCTGGAGGAACGGATTGATCGGCTTCTTTCCTTCGGTCGGCGTCCCCGCCGCCGGTGTCGACATCGTCGGCACCGGATACGGCGTCGGTGAGGTCACCGTGACCGAGGCCCCTGTCGCCGCGACAGGCGCTGTCGGCGCTGCGGGCGCGGTCACCGCGACTGGCGCTGTCGGCGCTGCGGGCGCGGTCACCGCGACTGGCGCTGGCGGCGCTGCGGGTGTTGGCCGGACACCAAGCGATACCGATGGTATCGCCGCAGGTGTCGGCATGCGAGGCACAGCGGGGGGGGTCGACATCCTGGACACGGTCGCCAACGGACGCGCCGTTGTCGGCAGCGCCGGCGCGGAGCGCGCCGGAGTTGGCGCGGAGAGTGCGGGCTGGCGAACGGATGCGGGCTGACGAATAGCGGGAGCGGGCGAGGCCAAGACCGGCGTCGCGCGCGCACTGCTGCCTGCGGAGGCCGGCACTGCGGTACTCGCTGCCCCCTGGGTCACAGACACCGGCAGCGTGCCACCCGCAATCGCGATGATCCCACCGCACACCGAGCAACGCGCCCGCACCCCGGTTGCCGGCACTTTGGCCGGGTCGACCCGAAACACCGAGCGACATTCAGGACACGAAACGGTCATCGCGCGCCTCCCATCGTTCGCTTACCCATGCGCTGACGCGCCGCGTCGGCGCCGGAGAACGTGGTGCCGGCCCTTTCTTCGCGCCGACGATCCACTGCCCAGACCGACCCCGGCAGCGTCTTCGCATAACTCTTCATTTCCGTCGCCAACTCGCTGACCTCGATTCCCCGGGTGAAGTGGCGCCGCTGATTCGTGACGACTCCGACCGACAACGTCATGAGGGGCACGCGATGCAGCTGTCCACGACGATCTTTGCCGAAGAAATATCCCACCCGCCGATCCTGCTCGGAATACTGAAAGGGGATGAGCTCATCGAACACGTGCACGATTTCGTCGCACACCCGTGGCACGGCCGCCAGCGGCACCGTGAACAGGAAATCGTCTCCCCCAATATGGCCCACGAAGCCTTCTTCGGGACAGAGGCCCTTCACGACGTCGTGGAGCATCCGAGCCACCAACCGGATCACCTGGTCGCCGTGGTGATACCCGTACCGGTCATTGAACTCCTTGAAATGATCGAGGTCCGCATAGCACGCGGCGAACTTCTCTCCCGAGGCGACCCGCCGCGACAGCTCGGCCTCGATCGCACGTGCACCAGGAAGCCGCGTCGAGGGATGGACGTCCGTGTCCCGATCGCTCCGGCGCAACATGGCCGAGAGGCGGGCGAGCGCTTCGTCCTCGTCACCATTCTCGCGGACCACTTCATCCGCACCGGCCGTTAAGGCCTCGGCGAAAGCCGACGGCGGCACGATCATGAACACCGGCACGATGGCGGTATACGCATCACGCTTCAGGCGGCGGCAGGCGGCGATGGCTTGCGATGTCCATTCCGGCGTGCCGCACGCATCGATCACCACCAAACGCGGACGGGCGCTGAGCGCCTGGTCCCAGACTGCGGTTGCGGAGCTCGTCAGGTGGCCGCCGCCCCCATGCACACGCCACCACGATGCAAGCCACGCAGGCGTGTCGCCTCTCGCCGATAGATGCATGGCGGTGTGATCGTTGAGGGTATGCGGCATCGGTGACGTCGTGTGGCGGGCGCCGGCGCCCGCCAAGTTTCCACGGCGCCTCTCCGGCACACGCACGGAGCAACGCTCAAACACCAGACGATCATCCCTCTCCATTCGGCACGGGGCGCTCGGTCACGTTTCCCATGACGAGGACGCCACGCAGGCCCAACACACCGTCTAGCGAGTCACCAAGCGCAGGTGGGCCTGAAAGCGGCCATTTCCCTGAGGGGTCACGTCGTATCCCGTCTCGATGCCCCCGAGCGCCACGCCAGCGGCGGGCGTGTTCGTCCTCCCAAACCGTCGGAGGCGCACACTGACGTACGCGTCGATGAGGCTCACCAAGTGGTTTACCGCCACGATGCCGAGCATGTTCACGGCGCGCTGGTAACTCCGGTTGGCGCTCCGGATGGTTTGGACGTACACGTCCTGCTGCAACCGGGCATCTCTCCAGCTCCAGCGAAAGGCATCGCCGACGGCTTGCTCTTCATAGAACGCCAGCGCTCGCTGGTATTCGGCACTGGACAACGCCGGGGCGACATTGGGATCTCGCCAAAATGTTTCCCGGGCCAATTGCCAGCGAAGACCATTGAACGTGGCGGGATCGGTCTCAGGGTCCACCCCCCCGCCAGGGATCCGATCGAAGGCGCCGCTTTCGAGGAACTGTTCGAGACGCTCGTAATAGTCCCAATTCCCGAGCTGGGTCCCGGCGAAGGGCTTCCGGGCCACCCCCACGGCGAGTGCCCGGTATGCGTCGCGCTCACGATTCCCGTCGCGTTGGGCCGCCAGGTACTGCACCACCAGAAACGCTTCTGCGACCAGATAGGCCACGCTCCGCTGCTGTTTCAGCACAAACTGGCCGGCGCCGGGTACGGCGCCCGACGCAACCGGCGCCCACCACGGCGCCGTACGATCATCCGCACGGAAGGGCCCCGCAACGACGCTGGGAGGCTCGTAGACGGGCCGAACGACTGGATCGGCAGATGATGGCACCGCACGCTGCTGAAGGGCCACGGGAGCCATCTGCGCGGCGGCAACGGGAACCTGCAACGCGGAGAGCGTCAGCCAGGCGGCCGAGGCAAGCAAGGCGTGGGACGGTGAACGCATCAGAAACGCGCCCGGAGCGAGACGTAGGTCGGGGGTTCGCCCAGCTGTGATGAGAGCGCATCGAACCGGCGGGCAATGTCCACGGCAAGACCGCTCCGCTGGAAGCCGAAGCCGACCGAGGGGCCGGAGCCTTGGCCGCGCTGCACCTTGTATCCGGCGCGAAGAAAGGCTTGGTCGAGGTAGCCAAGGGAAAGGCCCATCCCCCCTGCCGCACCGCCAAGTGCGGAGGCACTCAGGAGGTCTGCCGACAGGTCCAGGGAGGCCTTGGCACGCTGGAGTGACGGCACCGGAATTCGTGTCCGAGCACCAAGCTGCACGACGCGTGGGAGTGGGTCGGCCTGTTCCGCGTCCTTCACTTGGAGTGCCGGTCCGAGATTGCGGATGGAGGCGCCCACTACGATCGGATGCGCCGTCGGCAAGACGTACTGTGCGCCGAGATCGAGTGCGCTCGTCGAGCCGCTGATGATGGGAATCGCCCCGCACACACCGCTGCACTGGAAGCGCAGCATGATGAACTTGTACGTGAGTCCCGCGCTCAGTCGCCGCCCCACGGGCGTCGCATACGACAATGCCAATTGATAATTGCGGTTGGTGATGGTGCCAACGGGCGTCCCGGTTTGCGCATCGGTCGCTTGTTGATCTCCGTAGTTCACGAGATACGCCGACGCGGCGATCGTGCCGAGCACCTTGGAGGGCACCGCGTACGTTACCATGTCGCTTATGGCAATGACCGTTTGTGAGTGATGAATCGCCAACTCCCGCCTGGGTAAGCGAGCCAGCGTGGCGGCATTCCACCACATGCCTTCGGTCCCCAGCGTCGTATCGGCGGCGACCGCTTCGCCCTGCCCGACGGCCCGTGCGCCGAACGGCACAAGCAGGAACAGCCCGCCGTTCTGTGCCGTGGCCTCAGGGGCAATACCGCACAGCAGGCACGCAAGGAGCCACCCCGGACACCAGGGCGCCAGACGATTGCTACGCCGTATCACGCGCGTTCGGTGGGATCGCCGTAACCGAGGCGGAGTACCGCACTGCGGTTCTTGCGCCAATTGGGAAGCACCTTGACCCATAGGTCGAGGTAGACGGGCTGCCCCACGAAGCGCTCGATTTTTTCGCGAGCACTCTTGCCGAGCTTCTTGATCTGCTGTCCGCTGGCTCCGATCACGATCCGCTTTTGGCTATCCCGTTCGACATGTAGCACCGCGCGAATGTACAGCGGTGACGCGCCTTCGCGAAACTCCTCGATTTCACACGCCAACGCGTGGGGGAGCTCGTCACCCAGCTGCTCGAGCGCCGTTTCGCGCACGAACTCGGCACAGAAGAACCGGACCGGCTGCGTGGAGATATCGTCGTCAGGATAGAGGTAGGGACTGACGGGCAACTTGGCAGTGACGGCCGCGATCAAGGCATCGATGCCGGAGCCCGTGGCTGCGGCAACGAGCACGGCCTCTGGGAGCTGCAACGCGAGCGCGTCGCGCTGCTCGGACTTGAGCAGATCGACCTTATTGAGTGCCAGAATGACGTGGGCGCGAGGCGCCGCAACGAGCTGCGCAGCATCCTTGAAGCTCTCCGGAATGCGCGAGGTGGCGTCGACGACATGCACGAGCACATCGGCATCACGAACGGCCGCGAGCGCGGCGTTGCGCATAGCGCTGTGGAGGGTGTCCTTGGGCTCGAGCAGTCCTGGGGTGTCGAGGATGACCATTTGTGCCTCACCTTCCGTCCGCAGTCCGACGATACGATGTCGGGTACTTTGCGGTTTGTGGGAGGTGATGGCGAGTTTTTCCCCCACCAAGCGATTGAGCAGGGTGGATTTGCCGGCGTTGGGGAAACCGGCGACCGTAACGATACCTGCTCGGGTCATCAGCGCGTGTTCGGGGGGTGTGAATCGGAGAGGAAGGCTACACCAAACAGACCGCCCCCGCCACGGGGATCCGAGGATCCCGTGACGGGGGCTGTCAAGTGGTGCCGGCGACGGCCTACTCTCCCGCGAGCTCTCGCCCGGAGTACCATCGGCGCTAT
>VYKS01000386.1_pt1 | contig 17126 bp, 15 predicted proteins | sample 5114511 | NCBI WGS metagenome assembly VYKS01 (sample SAMN12291795, study PRJNA351875) | freshwater metagenome | isolation source: freshwater lake | place: USA: Michigan, Gull Lake | collected 2011-07-05 | reverse complement strand
GGCGGCGGCGGCGCGCTCCAGGCCACGCGCGGCGGTGAAGAGGGCGCGGCGACGGGCGCCGGCAAGCGGGACCGAGACCCGGACGATCGCGCGCCGCTCGCCCCACAGGCTGTTGATCATCGGATGGTTTTCGACCGCGCAGCTGTCCATCCACGCGATGTCGCCGCGTGCGAGCAGGTGGAGATTGTCGATTTGCAGCAGTACGCCGGGCGAGAAACGCGACAGCCGCTCGTCAAACGCGGTCTTGAACGAAAAGGCGCCGGGCGGCGCGAGCAAATTGACCAGCATCGCAATCGCGGTGCCGTCGAGATCGATGCGGATGATGTCGAGCTTGCCCGTGGCATGCGCCCCGGTGACGACATCGCGGAAGAAGGCGGCAGTTTCGGGGGTGCAGGCGAGCGCGGAGCCGGCTGCGCCCTTCCACCCGGCGCGTTCGAGCGCGAGGAAATCCTCGATCCAGGCGCTGACCGCATCCTCGGGGCCGAGACGACGGGTTTCGACTCGGCCCTGTTCCATCAGGCGCGTGCGCAGGCGGCCGAGTTCCTTGCGCTTCTTCTTGCGCACGGTGGCGGCGTAGTAGTTATCGGGCGACAGGTCGGTCGCCAGCATCGCGCGCTCAATCCGGTGGACGGTGTCGCAGGGGCGGCTGAGGTCATGGGCGGCGGCGATCAGGCCACGATGCACAGGCCCGTTTTCGACCAGCCCGCTGACATGCAGCAGCGCGCCCGCCGCCGGATCGGCATCGAGCGCGGTCAGCAGCGCGAGCCACGCTTGCGCCTCATGGCCCCGCCGCAGCAGGGGGGCGCCGAGAAAGCGATGATAATGCGCCCAGTTTTCGGTGTGGCGCAGCGGAATGCGGCCGTAGCGAGTTGCGGGGACGATCGGCATCAGGCCGAGCAGCTCGCCGTCGCTCCGCACCGCGAGCTGGCGGGCACCGGGCGGGAGCAGGTGGCGGCTAGCTTCGGCGAACCAGCGCGAAGCGAAGACGTCGGGCTCCGCGGAGTCGGCGGCGAGCGCGTCCCACTCCAGGGCAAAGCCCGGATGAACCGGGTCGAAGGCGATGGATTCGACCGTGACCGATGGCGATGCCGAATAGGTCATCGCCGCTGCAGCCGCGCGTGCGCTGCTCTGGTCGATGGCCGTCAACGCATTCATTGCCGCTCCCCGGGGACTGGATTTCCCGATCGACTAGCGGCGAAGCGTTAAATTTCCCCGAGCGCGCATCTTGGCAATCGTGCGCGCTCATGATGCAGCGCAAGGCGCAGCGTCTGGCGTCAATTTCTTCGATACTTTGGTATGGCTTCAGGGCGGTCCAGGGCCCACCCACATTGGTGATTGCGTAGTTTTACTGACTCGATTGGCCGCGACTCGCGGATTCAACGGCATTGCGCGCTTTCGTCGGCGGCATAGTTGACAATGATTCGCGATACGAGATCAGTTCGTATTTTATGATATTTTCTATATCACTACCAAACGGTTTGTGCCAATTAACGCGTATATCCAAAGTATAGATTGATTTTAGATATCGAGATGCGGGTAATTATACTATATCAGACGATGTTGTTTCCATAAATTTAGAATCAGGATTCTGCGGCCATTCATAATCGTTCTTAGTTGTAGATTCTCGGATCGTAGAATCCCGATATCGCTGATTAACCACGAATCGATGGAAAACATGTTTGTTGAAGCGGTGAGTCGGGTTCGGAGATTGGTCATGCGTAGCGTAGCGTCGGAAAGCGTTCAGACTGCCCCGGAAACTGGGCGCGCGGCCCCATGGCCGAGCACGACCGGGGTAACCGGTCGCAGCCTGTTTGCGCCGCGCGACGGCCGCTTCGCGCCGCCGGCTCCGGCGCGGCCGCGGATGTTTGGCGGCTTCGTCCCCTATGCCGGTCATTGCATCGTGCCGGTCAAGGCGAATGGCCTGGTGCGCCTGCCGTCCTTCGTCCGCCGCAATGTGAACAGCGAAGGGCCGAGCATTTTCCTGGGGCTGCACGGCTCGCAGAACTGCTTGGTCGGATCGAGCGTGCAGTGGTGGCAGCAGCTGACGGCGGCGTCCGACGCCCAGCGTCGCGAGGCGGCTGACGCAGCAGCGCGCCGCGACATCCCGCCGCCGCCCGCACCCTCGCGCCGACTGTTCGGGTTCTGCGAGGAATTCTGGCGCCCGAACGAGTTCGTCAAGCTGCCCAGCTGGGCGCGGGCCGTGGCGGGGATCGCCAATGCGGCGCTGTTCGTCGGCGCGGGCGAGACGTTCGAGATTTGGTCGATCGAGGACGCGATGAAGTCGGACGACGCCGACCTGGTCGCGCTGGTCCACTCGGCGACGAAGCTCCAGTGAGCGGGGGCGGGGCATGGGGCGCTGTCACCTGACCGGGCATCAGCCCGGCGACGAGATCTGGAACGAGGGGTATTTCTTCACCCGCTGCACCCGCTGCGGCCGCGACATGATGCGTGCCGACGGGCCGTGGCGGACGGTGCCGAGCAAGTATCGCGTGGTGTGGCGCAGCGGCTATCACCGCCATGCCGTGCCGAGCGATTTCGGGCGGCGGCTGCCGGTGGCGGCGAACATGCCGCGCGAGCAGCGGGCCAAGCTGCCGCGGGCGAGTGTCGGGAGCATCATGCTCGGCCCGCCAGTGTGCCCGGACGCGAATCCCGGCGAGCGCGAGGCAATGGATCAGGCGATTGCCGCGTTCCGGTTGCTCGGCATGCGGTGAGTGTAAGTGTGGCGTTGCGTATGGAAAAAGGGCCGGGGAGGTGAATCCCCGGCCCTTTTTTTGGTTCGCCGGTTGGCGAGGCTTCTGGATTTCCGCCCCGGCAAAGCCGTGGCGTCGGACGGGTTCGGCGGACTGGCCGCCGACCCGCCGTCCGTTTTGATTTTGTGTCCGGGGCAGCGAACGCTGCCCCGGTCCAAAATCAAAAGTCCATACCGCCCATGCCGCCCATGCCGCCGCCCATTGCGGGCATTGCGGGCTTGTCGTCCGGCAGCTCGCTCACCGCCGCTTCGGTGGTGATGAGCAGGCCGGCGACCGAGGCCGCGTTCTGCAGCGCGGTGCGGACGACCTTGGTCGGGTCGATCACGCCGGCGGCAACCAGGTTCTCGTAGGTGTCGGTCGCGGCGTTGAAGCCGAACGACGTGTCGGTCTGGTCGAGCAGCTTGCCCGACACGACCGCGCCGTCATGGCCGGCATTGGCCGCGATCTGGCGGACAAGGGCGGTCAGCGCCTTGCGGACGATGTCCACGCCGCGGGTCTGGTCCTCGTTCGCGCCGGTCAGGCCTTCGATCGCCTTGGTCGAGTAGAGCAGGGCGGTGCCGCCGCCGGGGACGATGCCTTCTTCAACGGCTGCGCGGGTTGCGTGCAGCGCGTCGTCGACGCGGTCCTTGCGCTCCTTCACTTCGACTTCCGAAGCGCCGCCAACCTTGATGACGGCAACGCCGCCGGCCAGCTTCGCGAGACGCTCCTGCAGCTTTTCGCGGTCATAGTCCGAAGTCGTGACTTCGATCTGCTGACGGATCGCGTCGGTGCGGCCCTTGATCGCATCGGCTTCACCCGCACCGTCGACGATGGTGGTGTTGTCCTTGTCGATCGACACGCGCTTGGCGGTGCCGAGCATGTTCAGCGTGACGGACTCGAGCTTGATGCCCAGGTCTTCGCTGATCACTTCGCCCTTGGTCAGGATCGCGATGTCTTCCAGCATCGCCTTGCGACGATCGCCGAAGCCCGGAGCCTTGACCGCTGCGACCTTCAGGCCGCCGCGCAGCTTGTTGACGACCAGCGTGGCCAGCGCCTCACCCTCGATGTCCTCGGCGATGATCAGCAGCGGGCGACCCGACTGCACGACCGCCTCGAGGATCGGCAGCATCGCCTGCAGCGACGACAGCTTCTTCTCGTGGATCAGGATGTACGGGTCGTTGAGCTCGACCGCCATCTTCTCGGGGTTGGTGATGAAGTAGGGCGAGAGGTAGCCGCGGTCGAACTGCATGCCTTCGACGACGTCCAGCTCGAACTCGAGACCCTTGGCCTCTTCGACCGTGATCACGCCTTCCTTGCCGACCTTTTCCATGGCTTCGGCGATCTTTTCGCCGACTTCACGGTCGCCATTGGCCGAGATGATGCCGACCTGGGCGATCTCGCTCGAGCCCGAAACCGGCTTCGAACGCGACTGCAGGTCCGCGACGACCTTGGTCACCGCGAGGTCGATGCCGCGCTTGAGGTCCATCGGGTTCATGCCGGCCGCGACCGACTTCATGCCTTCACGCACGATCGCCTGGGCGAGCACGGTGGCGGTGGTGGTGCCGTCGCCGGCGACGTCGTTGGTCTTCGAGGCGACCTCGCGGACCATCTGCGCGCCCATATTCTCGAACTTGTCCTTCAGTTCGATTTCCTTGGCGACGCTGACGCCGTCCTTGGTGATGCGCGGGGCGCCGAAGCTCTTGTCGATCACGACGTTGCGGCCCTTCGGCCCCAGCGTGACCTTCACCGCGTCGGCGAGGATGTCGACGCCGCGCAGGATGCGCTCACGCGCGTCGCGGCTGAATTTTACGTCCTTGGCTGCCATGGTGGAAACCCTTTCAAAATGTGGAAGTTTACGCGAAGTTGACACTGTCGGCGATGCGCCCTGTGCCAACTAAGTCATTGAAATTAGCCGACAATCCCGAGGATGTCGCTTTCCTTCATGATCAGCAGGTCTTCGCCGTTCACCTTGACCTCGGTGCCCGACCACTTGCCGAACAGGATGCGGTCGCCGGCCTTGACGTCGAGCGGAGTGACTTCGCCCTTGTCGTTCTTGGCGCCCGAACCGGCGGCGACGACTTCGCCTTCCTGCGGCTTTTCCTGGGCGGTGTCGGGAATGATGATGCCACCGGCGGTCTTGGCCTCAGCCTCGACGCGGCGGACCAGCACGCGATCGTGCAGCGGACGGAAGTTCATGGAGCTCTCCTGAACGTGGTTGAATAGATTGTTGGCACTCACCCCCGGCGAGTGCCAGCAGCAGGCATATGGGTGAGCGTCCGATGGGCGTCAACGGGGTGGCCGCCGCTTTGATGCAATTTGTCGGTAAATGCGCGTGAACGCCGGTCGCGCCTGTATCACATCGTTAACACAGTGGCTTTACTCGCTTGCGCCCAAGGCTTAGCTGTGCGTCAATTGCGCGGGGCATTTCGGAGAATAGGCACGTGAAACTGGTACGCGGCGCATGGAAGCTGCTGGTCGGCATCAAGGACGCTCTGGTCCTGCTGTTCATGCTGTTGTTCTTCGGGGTGCTGTTCGCGGCGCTGTCGGCCAAGCCCAATCCGGGCGGGGTCAAGGATGGCGCGCTGGTGCTGGCGATCGACGGCACGATCGTCGAGCAGCCGGCCGAGGCAGATCCGTTCGGCGGCTTTGGCGGCGGCCAGGTGCCGCGCGAATATCGCATGCGCGATCTGGTCCGCGCGCTCGACGCGGCGAAGGACGATGCGCGCGTCAAGGTGGTCGTGCTCGATCTCGACCGGTTCGGCGGCGGTTACCCCGCAGCGGTGGCCGAAGTCGGCGAGGCGATCCGCCGCGTGCGTGACGCGAAGAAGCCGGTGCTGGCCTATGCCACCGGCTATAGCGATGCGAGCTATCTGCTCGCCGCCAATGCCAGCGAAATCTGGGTCGACCCGATGGGCGGCACGATCTTCAGCGGGCCGGGCGGGTCGCGGCTCTATTACAAGGGGCTGATCGACAAGCTGGGCGTCACCACGCACGTCTATAAGGTCGGCAAGTTCAAGTCGGCGGTCGAGCCCTATATCCTGACCGCCCAGTCGCCCGAGGCAAAGCAGGCAAACGAGGCGCTGTACGGCGCGATCTTTGGCCAGTGGCGCGAAGCGGTGAAGAAGGCGCGGCCCAAGGCGCGGATCGAACCGCTGCTGACCAACCCGGCGGACGCCGTTGCCGCAGCGAATGGCGATTTTGCCAAGATGAACCAGCAGCTGGGCATGGTCGACAAGCTGGGCGACCGGTTGGCGTTCGGCAAGCGCGTGGCGGAAATCGCCGGCGTCGATGCGAACAAGCCGGCGGGCAGCTACAAGACGATCAAGCTTGCCAACTGGCTGGAGGCGAATCCCGCGCCCAAGACCGGCGATGCGATCGGCGTGATCACCGTTGCGGGCGAGATTGTCGACGGCAAGGCCGGGCCGGGCGTGGCCGCGGGCGACACCATCGCCAACCTGCTGCTGAAGGGTCTGGCCGACAAGAAGCTGAAGGCGCTGGTCGTGCGCGTCGATTCGCCGGGCGGTTCGGCGCTGGCGTCCGAGCGCATCCGTCAGGCGATCCTGCAGGCCAAGGCACGGGGTCTGCCGGTCGTGGTGTCGATGGGCAGCCTGGCGGCGAGCGGCGGTTACTGGGTCTCGACCCCGGGCGACGTGATCTTTGCCGAGCCGAACACGATCACCGGGTCGATCGGCATTTTCGGCATCCTGCCGACGTTCGAAAACAGCCTCGCCAAGATCGGCGTGACGTCGGATGGCGTGAAGACCACGCCGCTGACCGGTCAGCCCGACGTCTATGCCGGCACCAATGCCGAAGTGGACCGGGTGCTGCAGTCGGGGATCGAGCAGGGCTATCGCCGCTTCATCGGCCTGGTCGCCGGGTCGCGCAAGATGACCACGGCGCGGGTCGACGAAATCGGCCAAGGCCGTGTGTGGGATGGTGGCACGGCGCGCCAGCTGGGACTGGTCGACCGGTTCGGCAATCTGGACGATGCGGTCGCCGAAGCGGCCAAGCGCGCCAAGCTGGACCCGGCCAAGACGCATGCGGTGTTCCTGGAGAAGGAGCCGGACTGGTTCAGCCAGCTGATCGCCGGGTTCATGTCGGGCAGCGATGGCGACGAGGAAGAGGCGGCGCCGGAGAGCGGCGGCGACCTTTATGCCCGGATCGCAGGCGATCGCCGCGCGGTGCTGGCCCAGGCGCTGGGCGATGCCAAAAGGCTGGCGGGTGCGTCGTCGATGCAGGCACGCTGCCTCGAATGCGCGGCCTATGGCCCGATGACGGGGCCGCAGGCGCAGGCGGATGCGCGGCTGATCGATCTGGTCATGGCGAAGCTGGGCCTGTGAGGGACTGAACGCGTGATCCAGATCCAGTTGCGCGCCGCCGAACCCGGTGACGCGGCGGCGATTGCCGCAATCTATGCGCCCTATGTGCTGACCGGCACGGTGAGTTTCGAGTTCGATCCGCCGGACGCGCGCGCGATGCGCGGGCGGATGGAGGCGTCGGGCGGGCTGTATCCGTGGATCGTCGCGACCAATGGCGAGGGACAGGGCGTGCTGGGCTATGCCTATGCCACCAAGTTCCGTGAGCGCGCGGCGTATCGCTATGTCGTCGAAACTTCGGTCTATGTCGCCGGTGCGGTGCAGGGGCAGGGGGTCGGGCGGCTGCTGTACGAAGCGCTGATCGACACGCTGCGTGCGCAGGGTTTCACTCAGGCGATCAGCGTGATCTCGCTGCCTAACGACCAGTCGATCAAGACGCATGAGCAGGTCGGCTTTCGCCGCGCCGGGCAGCTGCGCGAGATCGGGTTCAAGCAGGGGCGCTGGGTCGATATCGGCATCTGGCAGTGCGAACTGAACGACAGCGCGATCCCGCCGGTCGAGCCGCGCCCGTTCGACGAGATCGGGGTCGTGCGCGGCTGAGCCGTAACGTTTTTTGCGCTATCCGAGGTTCTTGACGCCAATTCCTGCTATGATGGCAGCATGGACGAAGCGCCAAGCTACCGGATCGAGATCGATCGTGCGCGCAAGCTGGTGATCCTCACCGCATTGACGATGCACGCGCCCGAAGAATCGGCATGGGCGGGCGAAGAGCTGCGCGCGGCGATCCAGAGTTTCGGGCCGGATATCGGCCAGCATGTGACGCTGTACGATGGCAGCGCGATCCCGAGCCTGCCGACCGCGACGGTCGATCAGATGCTGAAGACGTTCGACCACCCCGCCGTGCGCGAACTCTGGGCGCGCAAGGTCGCCTTTGTCGCGACTACGGCCACTGCTCGGCTGCAGATCAAACGGGTGCAGCAGGTGCGCCCGGACATCCAGGTGTTCGATACGCGCGAGGCGGCGATCGCCTGGCTGATGGAGGCCTGAACGCGAGCATCGTTCTACAGCCGTTTGCCCTGAGCTTGTCGAAGGGCCAGTCCCGACAAATGTGGTACGCGGTGCTTCGACAAGCTCAGCACAAACGGACGTGTGAACAGTGCTTGACGCATGCTCTACCGCCCGCCGCGGTACGCCGGCAGCGCCAGTTTCCACCGAATCGCCGCAGCACGTAGCGCGAAACCCGCGCTCGCGGCGATCAGGCCGGCGGCATAGAGTGGAAGGCCGGCCAGCGTCAGAACGACATGCAGGCCAGAGGCGAGCGCGGCGGCGGTGACGTAGAGTTCCGGGCGCATCAGGATCGACGGCTCGCCCGCCAGCACGTCGCGGATGATGCCGCCCGCGCATGCGGTCAGCACGCCCATCAGCATCGCCGGGACCGGCGGGATGCCGAAGCTCAACGCCTTGGCCGCGCCGAACACGGCATAGGCAGCAAGGCCCAGCGCATCGAGCCAGTCGAAGCCCTGACCTTGCCACCAGCGCTGCGGGGTGACCCAGATGATCGCGGCCACGCCGAGGCAAAGGGCAGCGACGAACGGGTGGTGCACCCACCAGACCGGCGCGCCAATCAGCAGATCGCGGATCGTGCCCCCGCCGACGCCCGTGATGAGCGCGAAGAAGGCGGCGGTGACGAAGGTCTGCCCGCGCCCCGCCGCCGCCAGCGCGCCGGTCGCCGCGAACACGGCGATGCCGAACAGGTCGAGCCAGGGCAGGGCGGTGCCGAGTGGGAGCGGGGTGGGCGACATGGCTGACCTGTCCCACTCTGCGTGCTTCGGGTCAACGCGGGCTTGGCGCGCGCGGCCAAAGCTGGGAAAAGGCGGGGATGAAGGACTATCCGCCCCGCCTGATCGGCCTGGCCGTCGCGCTGGCTGCGCTGGCCGGCTTCGTCGATGCGATCGCCTTCACCCGGCTGGGTGGATATTTCGTGTCGTTCATGAGCGGCAATTCGACGCGGCTGGGCGTCGGGATCGGGCTGGCTGACGGGACGGCGGCGCTGGCGGCGGGGCTGATCCTTGGCGTTCATCGCCGGGGTGATGGTGGCGACGATCATCGCGCGGCGCTTTGCGGAGCGGCGCAAGGTGGCGGTGTTGAGCGCGGTGACCGCCACGCTGGCGCTGGCGGCTGCACTGTGGATGGTGATGCCGGGGCCGTTCCCGCTGCTGCTGGTCGCGGCCGCGATGGGGATGGAAAATGGCGTGTTCGCGCGCGATGGCGAGGTGGCGATCGGCGTATCCTACATGACCGGGTCGCTGGTGCGGATGGCGCAGCGGCTGGCGGGCGCGCTGATGGGCGATCCGGACCGCTGGGCGTTCGTGCCGCATCTGATGCTGTGGCTGGGCTTTGCGGTCGGCGTGGTGGCGGGGGCCAAGACGGGGTTGGCGGCTGCGGATGCGGCGCTATGGATTGCGGCGATTGCCGCAGGCGGGCTGACGCTGGTCGCGGCCGGACTGACCCGAGGAGCGACCCGATGACCTATGTCCCCGCCGCCGACCGCTATGCCGGCGGCATGCCCTATCGCCGGTGCGGGCGCAGCGGGATCGTGCTGCCCGCGGTTTCGCTGGGGCTGTGGCAGAATTTCGGCGGGGTCGATGTCTATGAGACGGGTCGCGCGATGCTGCTGCGCGCGTTCGATCGCGGGGTCACCCATTTCGATCTCGCGAACAACTACGGGCCGCCCTACGGCTCGGCGGAAGAGACGTTCGGGCGGGTGCTGGCAAGCGATCTGAAGCCGCATCGCGACGAACTGATCATCTCGACCAAGGCGGGGTGGGACATGTGGCCCGGCCCCTATGGCGATGGCGGGAGCCGGAAGTATCTGATCGCCAGCCTGGACCAGTCGCTGCGGCGCATGGGGCTCGACTATGTCGACATCTTCTACTCGCACCGCATGGACCCCGACACGCCGATCGAGGAGACGATCGGTGCGCTGGTGCAGATCCACCGGCAGGGCAAGGCGCTCTATGTCGGCATTTCGAGCTATACGCCCGAGGCGACGCGGCGCGCGGCGGAGATCTTGCGCGCGGAGGGCGTGCCGCTGCTGATCCACCAGCCCGATTATTCGATGCTGAGCCGCTGGATCGAGGAAGGTCTGCTCGATGTGCTGGAAGAGGCGGGGGCGGGGTGCATTGCCTTTTCGCCACTGGCACAGGGGCTGTTGGGCGGACGGTACCTCAATGGCGTGCCGGAGGATGGGCGCGCGGCGAAGGACTTCTCGCTGCGGCGCGAGCGCGTGACCGATGCACTGGTGGAGCGGCTGCGCGGATTGAACGCGATCGCGGCGGCGCGCGGCCAGACGCTTGCGCAGATGGCGATCGCTTGGGTGCTGCGCGACCCGCGCGTCACCTCTGCGCTGATCGGCGCGCGGACGATGGAGCAGCTCGACAATTCGCTGGGCGCGGTGAAGGTGCTGGACTTCAGCGCGGAGGAGCTCGCCGCGATCGACCGGTTCGCGGCGCAGCCGGGGGAGCGGCTCTAACCTCCAGCGCTATTTGCGCGGTGCCGGCATCGACCGTCCCCCCTGATGCAGGATCAGGCCGGTGACCTTGCCGCTGGCGTCGCGGGTGAATTCGACCTGGGCATCGACGACCTTGAGGAAGAAGCGGTCCTTGCTCTCGGCGAACAGCTCGAACTCCTGCTGGCCGGTGGCCTGGGTCATCAGCTTGCCGTCGCGGACGCGCATCGTGATCGCGAAGGTGGGGGCGAGTTCATACACGCCTTCATATTGGGTGAGCTGATCGGGCGCGACGGTCGCGGCCTGGCGTTCGCTGGGGAGGGTGACCGTGCCGCCACGCGCGAGCGTCAGCAGCGACTTGGCGAGCTTGCCGGGCGAGGGGCCGTTGACGTTGCCGAGCACGACCACGGTGATCTTGCGGTCCGGGTCATAGGCGAGCGCGGTGTTGAACCCCTCGATCCCGCCATCATGCGCGATGGTCGTGACGCCATCCTTGCTCTGGACGATAACGCCGAGCGCATAATTGTCCTTGTACGGCGTGCGGAAGGCGGCGAGCGAGGCGGGTTGGAGCAGCTTGCCGCCGTACAGGCCGCGCTGCCATTTCAGCAGGTCGCGGGTGGTGGAGTAGAGTGCGCCGGCCCCCTGCGGGATCGTCATGCTGACATAGTCGGCGTTGACGAGGCCCTTTGCGGTGCCGGCATAGCCCGATGCGCGGCGCGGGAGGATCGTGGCGGAGCTGTCATAGCCGGTGTCGGCCATGCCGAGCGGCTTGAACAGGTTTTCCGCGACGAAGGCGGCATAGCTCTGCCCGCTCAGTTTCTCGACGATCGCGCTGAGCAGGACATAGCCCGAGTTGGAATAGGCGAACTTCTCGCCCGGCGCGAACTCCAACGGCTTGTCGCGGAAGCGCGCGATCAGGCTGGTATGGGTCGCGGGCAGGGTCTTGGTCGCGGGGTAGTCCGGGAAACTGGTGAAGTTGGGGATGCCGGCGCTGTGGGTGAGCAGGTGGCGCACCGTCACCTTGTCCCACGCGGCGGGGGCGTCGGGCAGGTAGGTCTTGACCGGGGCGTCGAGCGTCAGCTTGCCGCGTTCCTGCAGCAACAGGATGGCGACGGCGGTGAACTGCTTGGTGACCGATCCCAGGCGGAACTTAGTCGCGCCGTCATTGGGGATGTTCCATTCGAGATTGGCCGAGCCATAGCCCTTGTCCAGCAGCACCACGTCGTCGCGTGCGACGAGGACCGCGCCCATGAACTCGCCCTTGTCGGCATCGTCACGGGCCACCGCGTCCATGCGCGCGGGATCCTGGGCATAAGCAGGCGCGGTGACGAGGACGGTGGCGGCAAGCGCAAGGGCGACGAAGCGGCGCATGGATCACTCCCTGTGTGTTGCGGGACTATAACAGTGCCGTACGGGAGTGCAATCGCGTGTGATCAGCCCGTGTGCGCAGCGACATCCTGTCGGCGACCGCCCGCGCGGTGCCACGCGGCACGATCGCGCCCGCCGCGCTTTGCCTCCTGCAATGCGGCATCGGCGCGGACGAGCATGGCTTCGAACCGGTCGCCGGCAACCGCGCCAGTCACGCCGGCGCTGACGGTCACGCGGATCATTTCGCCATAGCGGCCCGGCGTTTCGAGGCCGTAGAGGCCGGTGCGGACGCGTTCGGCGACATTCATCGCCTCCGCCTGGCTGTCCGCGCGGACGAAGGCGGCAAATTCGGCCCCGCCGATACGGCCGCACAGATCGCCGTCCCGCAGCAAGGCGGCGATGCCGTTGGCGATGTTGATCAGCGCGCGGTCGCCGGTTTCGTCGCCATGGACGGCGTTGACCCGCTGCAGATGATCGACGTCGAACACGAGCAGATAATGGCCCTCGCCCCCCAGCACGGCGAGCCGCGCGTCGATCTCGCTGGCCAGATGGCGGCGACCGGGGATGCCGGTCAGCGGGTCGCGCGTCGCGATCAGCTTCAGCTCCATATTCGCGCGGCGCAGCGCCTTGGTCCGGTCCGCGACCTTGCGTTCCAGCGCGCTTTGCGCCGATCCGATCCGGTCGGCCATCAGGTCGAAATCATGCGTCAGCTGTGCCACCTCGTCCCGCGTCGCGACGCGATCGACATCGACGAAGCGCGCACTGGGTACGCGGCGGGTGAGCGCACGGGTGCGTTCGATCAGGCGCGCGAGCGGTTGTCCGACCCGGCGACGCAGCAGCCAGGTGATCGCCAGCGCCTGAAGCACCAGACACACTGCAGCGGTCAGCGCGATGCGCAGGATCAGGCGACGGGATTCGGCCTGCATCACCGACGGGTCCTGTGCCACCAACACAACCCAGCCCGGCGTATCGATCCGGCGCATCGCGACGAAGCTGTCGAGCGCTTCGCCCAGATAGTTGCCGTCGCGCTGCTGCTGCACAAATGCCCAGAGGGCCGCCAGCTGCGGGTCGCGCGTCTTGGTCAGGTCCAGCATCGATTCGGGGCCGGACCGTTGCTGGCGCGTATAGCTGGGATGATGGATCAGCCGCCCTTCGCGCGAGATCAGGATGACGCCGGTGCCGGGTGTGTCGTTCAGATGGTTTGCCGGCATCAAGTCGTCGAGCGGGACGCTCGTGCCCCAGCTGCCGACATGCCGACCGCCGATATCGACCGGCGTCATGCACCCGGTGGTCCAGGTCCCGCCGGTGCGGTCATAGGCGATATGGCGCAGCGCGGTGCAGCGCATCACCCGTTCGGGGTTGGCAGCCGGACTGGTGATCCGCGCAGGTTCCTGAGCCTGCAGGTCCAGAGTGCTCGGCGCGTCCTTGCGGTAGAAGCGCAACCGATCGGGGCGGTCGGCGGCAAAGATGACCAGGGCATTGTCAGGGGTGAAATAATAGAGGCTTTCGAGTTCAGGCCGGATGCCTTCACCCAGCCGACTGACCACGCCGGTTGCCGCCATCAATCGCCTGCGCGCCGCAGCATCGGGTTCGCGTGGGATGAACCCGCCAACCGTCCGAATATGACCGAAGGGCGTCGTGGTGCCGGTGTAGAGCGCGTCGGCGCTGCGCCGGCCGCCGCGCGGGTCGGCGGGGAACATCGCGGCAAAGGCGGCGCTGTCGTCGAGCGCGGGATTGCCGGCGAGTTCCGCCCGAAGCAGCGCCGTCGCGCGCTGATGCGTCGCGCGGATGCGGGCGAAGCGCGCCTCCTGCTCCTGCGCAATCTCGCGCGCATAATGGTCGAGCGTCGCGAGCCCACTCTCCCGCGTCCGGCGCGCGCTGTCCTGATAGGACACGATTCCGGCCAGGATGAAGATCAACCCGATCAGCGCCGACAGCGCGATCGCGGTCCGCGTCGCGATCGACATATCCCGAAGGAAAGAGGGCAGTCGGGAGACCATGGTCTCACCCTAACGGGCGACCGGTTAAGTGGTGGCTAATGGCCCGAATGCGAAGCGCCGGGTGGCGTGTCGCGGTACTAATTCCAGCCCATCGCGGCGCGGACGCTTGCCGCCTGCGCCGGGTCGAGATGGTCGAGAAGGACGCGGGTCGTGTAATGGCCCTGCATCACGGTCCCGCGCACATAGGCCCAGTCGATCACGTCGGCGTCGCGAATCTCGACGCGCTGCCCGAGCGTGAAGCGCGGGTCGTGCGGATTGTTCGCGAGGCGCGCGACAGTGACGCCATCGCGTCGCGACTCGATCGCCGCCCAGATGAATTCGGGTTCGCCATCGGGGGTCAGATTATACTTGATCGAGAAGTTGCGCTCGTCGTCGCCCGGCCTGGCGAGGCGTTGGAAAAAGCCGGGGAGTTCGGCGCGTGCCCGCGTGATCGCCGCATTCATCGCGGCATCGGAGCCTTCGATGAAGACGAGCGGATCGCCGCCCTGCTCCTGCGCCGCCGCCATGCCCGGAGACAGGCACAGTGCCGACGCGAGGAGCAGGAGCGTGCGCATCAGATGTGGATCGGCTTGCCGGTCACCGCCATCGCCGCTTCCTTGATCGCTTCGCTGTGCGTCGGATGGGCGTGGCAGGTATAGGCGATGTCTTCGCTGGTCGCGCCGAATTCCATCGCCTGTGTCGCCTGGGCGATCATCGTGCCGGCAAGGCTGGTGATGATCCATACGCCGAGCACGCGATCGGTCTTGGCGTCCGAAATGATCTTCACGAAGCCGTCGGGTTCGTGGTTGGTCTTGGCGCGGCTGTTGCCGGCCATCGGGAATTTGCCGACCTTGATCTCGCCCTTCTCCTTGGCGGCTTCCTCGGTGAGGCCGACGCCGGCGATTTCGGGCATGGTGTAGACGACCGACGGGATCAGGTCGTGGTTCACGATGCCGGTGAGGCCAGCGATATTCTCCGCGACCGCAATCCCCTCATCCTCGGCCTTGTGCGCCAGCATCGGGCCGGGGACGACGTCGCCGATCGCCCAGATGCCGTCGACGGCGGTTTCGAACTCGTGCCCGATCTCGATCTGGCCGCGTGCATTGACGGTCAGGCCGGCGGCTTCGAGGTTGAGGCCTTCGGTGTTGGGACGACGGCCGATCGCGACGAGGACGTTGTCCGCCTCGATCGTCTCTGCATCGCCACCCTTGGCCGGTTCGACGGTGATCGTCGCCTTGCCGCCGTTGACCGCGACGCCGGTCACCTTGGTCCCGGTCTTGAACTCGATGCCCTGCTTCTTGAACAGCTTCTGCGCTTCCTTGCGCACGTCGCCGTCGAAGCCGGGGAGGATCTGGTCGAGATATTCGACCACGGTTACCTTCGCGCCGACGCGGCGCCAGACGCTGCCCAGCTCAAGGCCGATCACGCCGCCGCCGATGACGACGAGATGCTCGGGCACCTTGGCCAGTTCGAGCGCGCCGGTCGAGTCGACCACGACCTGCTGATCGACGGTGACGCCGGGGAGCGGGGTGACGCTGGAGCCGGTGGCGATCACGATGTTCTTCGCGCGGACGGTGCGGTCGCCGACCTGGACCGCGTCCTTGCCGGTGAAGGACGCATAGCCCTTGAGCCATTCGACCTTGTTCTTCTTGAACAGATACTCGATGCCGCCGGTCAGGCCCTTGACCGCGTCCTTGCGCTGCGCGTGCATCGCGTCGAGGTCGAGCTCGACACTGCCAAGCTTGACGCCGAGCTTGGCGAGCGCGCCGCTGGCGGCTTCGTTGTACAGCTCGGACGCGTGCAGCAGCGCCTTGGACGGGATGCAGCCGACATTGAGGCAGGTGCCGCCCAGCGTCTCACGCCCCTCGGCGCATGCGGTCTTGAGCCCGAGCTGTGCCGCGCGGATCGCCGCGACATAACCGCCGGGCCCGGCACCGATCACGAGGACGTCGAAGTCGTATTCAGCCATTTTGCACTCCATTGTGCTCCTGCGAACGCAGGAGCCCAGGGTTACGAAGCGTGACGCCAGCGGCTTCGGCGCCTGCAGCTGCAGGATCGCACAGCCCTAAAATAGCGTCTCGTACAAATCCTTCCACTGCGGGTTATGGCGTTCGATCAACTCGACCTTCCATTCCCGCCTCCACTTTTTCATCTGCAACTCGCGATATCGGGCGGCGTCAATGTCGCCATGTCCCTCGAACCACACCAGCAGGACGCAGCCGTATTTTTTCGAGAAGCCTTCGATCAGCTTGTTGCGATGTTGATACGCCCTGGCGGCGAGGTCGCTGGTCACGCCGAGGTAGAGCGTGCCGTTGCGCTGGTTCGCCATCATATAGACGTAGCCGTCTTTCGTCGGTCTTCTCCCCAATCTCGCGAGCGCGGTCCAGGTTCCAGCCTGGTCCCCCGCCACCCTGGGCTCCTGCTTTCGCAGGAGCGCAGGAATGCATCACAGGTCGATCAGCAGGCGGGTTGGGTCCTCGATCGCGTTCTTGAGCGCGACGAGGAAGGTGACGGCCTCACGCCCGTCGATCAGGCGGTGGTCGTAGGACAGCGCGAGATACATCATCGGGCGGATGACGATCTGGCCGTCGCGGACCACGGGGCGGTCCTCGATGCGGTGGAGGCCGAGCACTGCCGACTGCGGCGGGTTGATGATCGGGGTCGACATAAGGCTGCCGAACACGCCGCCGTTGGAGATGGTGAAGGTGCCGCCCTTCATCTCTTCCATCTTGAGCGTGCCGTCCTTGGCGCGCTTGCCGAAGTCGCCGATCGTCTTTTCGACCTGGGCGACGCTCATCTGGTCGGCGTCGCGGATGACCGGAACGACCAGGCCCTGCGGCGCGCTGACCGCGACCGAGATGTCGGCATAGTCGTGATAAACGATCTCATCGCCGTCGATCTGGGCGTTGACGGCGGGGATGTCCTTGAGCGCCATGCACGCGGCCTTCACGAAGAAGCCCATGAAGCCGAGGCGGACGCCGTGCTTCTTTTCGAACAGGTCCTTGTACTTGGTGCGCGCTTCGATGACGGCGGTCATGTCGACGTCGTTGAAGGTGGTCAGCAAAGCCGCGGTGTTCTGCGCGTCCTTGAGGCGGCGGGCGACGGTCTGGCGCAGGCGGGTCATCCGCACGCGCTCTTCCTTGCGGCCGCCGGTTGCTGCCGGGGCGGCGCTGGTCGCAGCGGGGGCGGGGGCCGCAGCCGGGGCGGCGGCGGGCTTGGACGAGGC
>VYKS01000381.1_pt1 | contig 17369 bp, 13 predicted proteins | sample 5114511 | NCBI WGS metagenome assembly VYKS01 (sample SAMN12291795, study PRJNA351875) | freshwater metagenome | isolation source: freshwater lake | place: USA: Michigan, Gull Lake | collected 2011-07-05 | reverse complement strand
CAGGGGCGAGGGGGCGGGAACCCGCGCGTTGTCTTCGAGCCGCGACGGCGCGGCGTAGCGGGCGGCGGCGGGCTCGGGCGCGGCCTGCGCCGTGATCCAGACGGGCGCGGCGGCGGCGACGGTCGCTTCAAGGTCAAGCCTCGGCGCGCTCAGCGGATCGGGGCCATAGCGCAGGAACGCCGTGTCGCCGTCGCCGATCGTGCGGACGTCGGGCGCGATGTCGGGATGGGCGAAGGCCGCGCGAGCCGCCGCATACCAGCCGCCGACCTTGTCGTCCTTGGTGCGGGCGTCGATACGGCCGCACAGAATCAGCCGTTCGCGGGCCCGGGTCAGGGCCACATAGAGCAGGCGCAGGGCCTCTTGCGCCTCCTTGTCCTCGCGCAGCTTGCGGGCCTTGGCCGAGGCGGCGCAGTCGCCCTTGCCGGACGCGCACCACAGCAGGGCGCCGTCCTCGGTGACCAGCAGCGGCGAGCCGCCGGCGCCGCGTTTGACCGTCGTCTCGGGCAGGAAGACGATCGGCGCCTCCAGGCCCTTGGAGCCGTGGGCGGTCATCACCCGCACCTCACGGCGGGCGCCTTCCATCTCGCGCTTGACGATGATGTCCAGCGCCGCGAAATCCGCGACCAGCGCCTCCAGGTCGCGAACGCCGCGTTGTTCGACCTCCATCACCTGGGCCAGGAACTCGTCCAGCGCCTCTTCGGCCTCGGCGCCCAGCCGGGTCAGGACCTTGGCGCGGTGCGAGCGGCCATCGGCGTCCATCAGGCCCAGCCAGCCGGCGTAAAACTCAAACGGCTGGCGGCGGCGTCCTTCGGCGAGCGCCCAGTCGAGCGCCGTGCGGGCGGCGCTCCATTCGGGACGCTCCTCCGACCGTCGAACAAGTTCGGACCAAAGCGTCGCCCGGCGACCCTTGGCCAGCGCATAGACGTCATCGTCGCCAAGCCCGCAGAACGGTGTCTTCAGCAGGGCCGCCAGGGTCAGGTCGTCGTCGGGGAACAGGATGAACCGGCCCAAGGCCAGCAAGTCTTCGAAGGCGATATGGCTCGACAAGGACAGGCGATCGGCGCCCGCCACCGGCACGCCGCGCCGTTTCAGGGCGCGGATGATCTCCTCGAACAAGACCTTGCGGCGGCGGACGAGGACCAGAATGTCGCCGGCGTGGGCGGCGCGATGCCGGCCCAGGTCCTTGTCGAACACCGCATCGCCGCGATCGAGGATCGCCTTGGTCTCGGCGGCGATCGCTTCGGCCAGACGGCGGTTGGCGCTGCGCTCGCCCTCTTCGTCGAGCGGCTTCTCCCAGGCCTCGCGCTCCTCGCCGGGGAGTTCGCGGGTCAGCGGCCAGAGGTCGACACAGCCTGGGTGACCGTGGCGGAAGAGTTCGTGCCGGACCAAGTCCTGGCCGACGGGGGGCGGCACCCCTTCCCGGGTGTCCGGATCGGAGAACAGGGCGTCGACGAAGCTCAAGACCGCGTGGGTCGAGCGATAGGAAACCGTCAGCGGCACGCCCTTGCCGACCGTGCCGACCGCCGCGATGCGCGAAATATAGCCCTGGGTCTCTTCCAGCAGACGCGTCGGGTCGGCGCCCTGGAACGAGTAGATCGACTGCTTCTCATCGCCGACCACGAACAGGGTCCGTTCGGCGCGGCGGCCGCTCCAGCCCTCGGACGTCTCGCCGACGAAGAAGTCGGCGGTCAGAGCGCGCAGGATCTCCCACTGCTCGGGAGCGGTGTCCTGGGCCTCGTCCAGCAGGATGTGGTCGATGCCGCCATCCAGTTTGTAGAGCACCCAGGCCGCCTCGACCTTCTCGGTCAGCAGCAGTCGCGTCTTGTCGATCAGGTCGGTGAAGTCGAGCGCGCCGCGCGCTTCCTTCTCGGCCATGTGGCGCTCGATATAGAGACCGGCCAGCAGGAGGGCGTTCTGCGTGTCTTCCGCCACCCGGGCGGCGCGGACCTGTTCGCGGGCGGCCTCCAGCTTGGCCTGCTCCAGCATCAGGGCCTCGCGCAGGTCCTCGCGGCTCTTGAGGCCCGAGGTCTTGGCCGGCCAGGTCGCAGGCGTGCCCTCGCCGCTTTCGGTGAAGAGGGCGCGCAGGGCGAGGTCCAGCGTGGCGTCGGGATCGCGGGCGACGGCGGCCAGGGCCTCGGCGTACTTGGCGTCCTGCTTGCCGCCGCCGTCGAACAGTACGGTCGCGACCGCCCGCCAAGTGGGACGGTCAAGGCGCGCCATGGCCTTGGCGGCGAGGTCCTCGGCCGAGGTCGGCGCGTCGAAGCCGCAGCGCGCCCAGGCGTCGGCGATCGCTCCGGCCAGGCCGCCGCAGCGCTGGACATAGGCCATGATCTGGCCGCGCCGGCTCTCGAAGCCGGCGAACATCGCCTCGAAGCTCTGGAAATCCAGGGCGACCGAGAAGCGGGCGTAGGCCTCTGAAAAGGCGTCGTCGTGGCTGTCGACCCAGGCGGCGACGGCGCGGCGGGCGGCGCGGGCGATGGCGGCGCCGGCCTGGTCGTCCATTACGGTGAAGCCTGGCGAGACCCCGGCCTCCAGCGGAAAGCGCCGCAACAGCTTCTCGCAGAACGCGTGAATGGTCTGGATCTTCAGGCCGCCCGGCGTCTCCAGCGCTTTGGCGAACAGGGCGCGGGCGTCGGACAGGCTCTTGGCGTCGTAGCGGGCGTCGGCCTCGCCGACCAGCTTGACCAGTTCGGCGCTCAGGTCGGCGTCGCTAGTCACCGACCACTTGCCCAGCCGGTCGAACAGGCGGCGCTGCATCTCGGCGGCGGCGGCCTTGGTGTAGGTCACGCACAGGATCGCCTGCGGCTCGACCCCGGCCAGCAAAAGGCGCGCGACGCGGTCGATCAGGGTCTTGGTCTTACCCGAGCCCGCGTTGGCGGTGACGAAGGCCGAGATCGTCGGATCGGCGGCGATGCGCTGAGGGTCGATCATTCGCCCTCTCCATCGTCGCCGCTGGTCGACCATTCGAACACCCGCGCCAGGTGAGCGTAGTCGCCGGGGTGCTCCTTGACGAACTGCGGCGCGACCCGCGAGCGGTAGGGCTCGTCGGGGTCATCGTAGCGCGCGATCAGGTCCGATAGACCCTCCAGCGCCTTGGTCGCCGCAGCGCTGGCCTCATCACCGGCGAGAGCGCGGACCTGCTCCTCGCCGGCGGGGCGGCGGCCGGTGACGCGGACATAGGTCAGGTCGCCGGGCGCGGGACTGCCGAGGTCCGGGAACCCGCCGTTCATCAGGATGGCCGCCGTCAGGGTCAGCTGCGGCGAAAAGCCGGTGTCGACCTGCTTCTGGGACGGAGCGGCGCCGGTCTTGTAGTCGAGGATGTGCGCGGTTCCGTCCGGCGTCGGCTCGATGCGGTCGGCCTTGGCGGTCAGGGTGAACGGACGGCCGTTGATGGCTAGCTCCAGCTTGCCCTCGGCCTCGACCACGATGCGGCGCGCTCCTGCGCGGCGTTGGCGCTCCCAGTCGGCGACCCAGGTGGCCGCCTCGCGGGCGAGGGCCTTCTCGCGGGCCAGGGCCGTGGGCGGCATGCCGGCGCTGACCAAGGCGTCGACATAGAGCTTTTCGAAGGCTGAGGCCGCTTCAGCCGGCACGGCGTCGGGATAGAGCTCGGCGAACCGCTCGAACGCGGCGTGGATGGCTGTGCCGCGCGCCCGCGCCTCGACCGGCTCGTCGGGACGCTCCAGCGGATAGAGCTTCAGGATATCGCGCGCCCAGACGGCGTAGGGATCGCGGGTCAGGGCCTCAACGCGCGTGACGGCCATCTTACGCGGACGATCCTCGACGGGCGGTTTGGGCGCGGGGCGGCCGATGGGCGCATAGGGGCCAGGCGCGTCCATCGCGCGGACCCAGTCCAGCACGTCGTCGCGGCGCGGCAGCGCCAGGCCTGCGCCGGCGGCCAGGGTCTTCAGGCGCCACAGCCAGCGCGACTCGACGGCGGGCGCGCCGCCGCGCCGCTCGCAATGGACCAGAACCACGTCCGGCGCGCTGGCGGCTTGGGCGAAGTCGTGGGCGGTCAGGCCGATCCGGCGTTCGGGCGGCGGCAGGCCGAGGCGCTGGCGCATCGGCCGCGACAGGAACGGATCGATCGGCGCGCCCTGCGGCCAGACGCCTTCCTCCAGCCCCGCCAGCACCAAGCGGTCGGCGCGCACCAGCCGCGCCTCGATGGCGCCGAGGATGCGCAGACGCGGATGGGTCGCGCCGCCGACCCGGACGGTCTCTTCGTTGACGAGGCGGTCGAGAATATCGGCGAAGGCCTGGGGCGAGGCGTCGGGCAGGGGCTCGCCGTCCTGGATCAGAGCGGCCATCAGCGTGCCCAGGCACTCGCCGGCGTTTCCGGCCCAAAGGCGATAGGGCGCGATCAGCGACTCCAGCGCCTCGACCAGAGTCTGGGCCGCGCGGGCCGGGGCGGCGAGCTTGCGATCACCATAGGGCGCGGCGGCGCGGTCGACGGCGGCGAGGACCCGGTCGGCCAAGGCCAGGGCGTCCGGTGCGTCGCGGAGACGGGCGCGAAGGATGTCGGCCGAGCCCGGCGCGGCGCCGCGCAGGCCCTTGCGCTCAAGCAGAACGGCGGCCGAGGCCTCGTCCTCGCCCAGCACCAGCGGGTGCTTGGCGAAGGCCAGCAGACGGACGGGGTTGAGCGGCTCCTCGACCAGGCGCGCCAGGTGCAGGGCCAGGATCGCCGAGCCAGCGGCCGCCAGCGGCGCGCCGGCCGAGCTGTCGGGAATGACGCCCCACCGCTGGAGGCGGGTCATGACCCGGCGCGCCAGGGTCTGGTCCGGCGTCACCAGGGCGGCGGTGCGCTCGGGATCCTCAAGCGCTTCGCGCAGGAGAAGGGCGCAGGCGCCGGCGGCTTCTTCCTCGGCCCGAGCGGCGATGACCGAGAACCCCTTCAGCCCTTCGGCGACGGGATCAAGGTCCGGCGCCTCGGCGCGCAGGGCGGCGATCTGGCTCAGCCAGTCGGCGGTGGCTTCGGCGGGGCGCAGCGCTTCGTTGACGATGCGACGGCGCCAGCGGCCACGGCTGTCGACCTCGGGAACCCAGGCGCGGACCTCGGCGCGAGAGACCCCGGCGCGGTCCAAGAGGCGCTTCATCGCCCCCTGCGGATGCTGCTCGCCTTGGGAGCCCTCGATCTTGGTCCAGGCGGTCTCAGCCAGATCCTCATCGAGGCCCGGCAGGACCACGGCGCCCTTGGGCGCAGCGGCAATGACCCGCAGCAGGTCGGCGGTCGCGGGCGCGGTGCCGGTCGAGCCAGCGGCGACCAGCACCTCGGTCGGCGGGTTGTCGCGCCACTGCGCCTCCAGCGCCCGAAGCAGGCGCACACGGCGTTCGGAGACGTCGATCAGGCCAAGATCATTCAGGCGGGTGGACCAGGCCCGCAGCACCGACCGCAGGAACCGGGCTGAGACCTGCCAGTGCTGGGCCAGATCACCCTCGGCGAGGCCATCCAGCTTGTCGTCGAAGTTCACTTCCTCAATCTGGCAGCTGTCGAGAAACTCGCTGAGCGCCTTGGCCAGTTCCAGCGCCTGGACGGGGCCGGGCTTGAACGACAGCTTGTCGCCGTGGTCGGTCACCAACCTCGCCAGTTCGAACCGACGGCGCCGCGACGAGATCGCCGGCGGCAGGGTCAAGGACAGCTCTCCGGGCTCGAACGGCGGCTCGCCTTCGTCGAGGTCGCCCAGCGGCCGGATCTGCGGCAACAGCAGCGCCCGCCCGCCGCCGACGGCGAGGAAGGCGTCGGCCAGGGCCCGCGCGCCCCGGCGGGTCGGGGTCAGCACCGTGGCGCGCGGCAGGGCCTCTGGTCCCAGGGGCTCCAGCGTGTTCAACAGGCCCCGCGCCAGATCGTCGACGAACGGGCGGTGCGCCGGGATCGAATACCAGCGCGGCCCTTCTCGCTCGAAGAACGGCACGGCCCCGCTCATGCCTGGGCGAGCCGGGCTTCGGCGGCCATCTTGGCCTGCGGATCGCCGACATGCATCCAGAGGCCCTGGGGCGCGACGCCGTGGACGCGCTGTTCGGCTGCGAGACGCTTCCAGAGCGGCAGCAATGAGAAGGGGCCTTCGGGACCCTCGGCCGTGATCGCCGGCTTGCAGATGTGCACGCCCACATAGACCAGCGGCGCGATCTCGCCAGCGTCCTTGAAGCGCACGACGCCGTCGGGGCCAAGGAACACATCGCCCGTATCGTGGAAGCCCAGCGATCCCGTGGTCGAGGCCAGCATCAGGCACACGTCCATCCGGTCTGGATCCCAGGCTGCCGCCACCGCGTCGACGGCCGCTCCAGCGTGCTCGATCCAGATCGAGTCGATATTGGCGACGAACACGGGACCTTCGCCGAGCAAGGGGAGGGCGTGCTTGATCCCGCCGCCGGTCTCCAGCGCCTGGGCGCGTTCGTCGGAGATGACGATCCTGGGGCCGAGGCCCTTGGCCTCGCGGGCTCGCAGGTGCGTCTCCACCAAGTCGGCGAAGTAGTGGACATTGACCACGGCGGTCTCGACGCCGGCCGCGACCAGGCGGTCGAGCATGTGGTCGATCAGCGCCTTGCCGGCGACTTCGACCAGGGCCTTGGGCCGGTCGTTGGTCAGCGGTCGCATGCGGGTGCCGAGCCCCGCCGCCAGCACCATGGCGATCTTGGGCGTCTTGCTCATCGGCGCGCCTCGGTCGGGACGTAACGATCGAACCAGGCCTTGAGGTCTGCTAGCGCAGGGTCGCCTAGATTCCGCTCAAGGTAACGCCAGGTGCGCGGCATGTAGGTTTCGTACTGGCGACGGCCTAGCAGGGCCTGACGGGCAAAGACCCGGCCCAGGATGCGGGCGGCGTTCGACGCGGCTAGCGCCCGGTAGTCGGCGATGAAGCTCTCGCGATCGACGCTCGGGCGGGCGGCCAGGTAGCGGTCGAGCATGGCCGTCTCCAGCTCGGTCGACACGTCGCGGCGCGCGTCCTGCAGCAGGTGGGTCAGGTCCCAGGCAGGGTGGGCGCGCAGGGCGTCCTGGAAGTCCAGCAGGCCGACGCGCGCCACGCCGTCGCGATCGGGCAGCCAGAGCAGGTTCTGGGCGTGATAGTCGCGATGGGTGAAGACGTCCGCGCCGGCCTCGCCACGTACCCAGATGGGCGCCCAAAGCGCGTCCCACGCCGCGACGGCCTCGGGGCTGAAAGCCGGGATGTCGGCGAACTGTGGCCACCATTCCAGAAAGGTGTCGGTGGCGTGCTTCAGGGCCAGGGTGTCGTAGGTCAGCAGCGGCCAACGGACCGCGTCTACGGTCAGGACGTCCGGCGGTGTCTCGGCGTGCAGCGAAACCTGGAGGTCTACCGCGGTCTCGTAGAGCGGACGCTCGTCTTGACCTTCCGCGATCAGGGTGGCGTAGAGGCCGTCGCCCAGATCCTCCAGGACCGCCAGACCCTGTGCGACGTCATAGGCGAAGATGTGCGGAGCCGAGAGGCCGCGCTGGCGCAGATAGTCGGCGGTGGCGACGAAGGCGGCGACCGAACCTGCGGCTAGGCGCGCGGCCGCGTTGTAGCCCAGGGCGATCCGCTCGGCGTCCGTCGCGCCTGGCGGGCAGACGACGCTTTCCAGCGCCGGCGGCTGGTCCATGAAGATGAAGCTCTGTTCGCCCCGGTGCAGCCGCTCATAGCTCCGCGTCGAGGCGTCGCCGCCCAGCGACTCGCGGCGGACGTCGCTGAAGCCGTTTGCGGACAGGAACGCGGCCTTGGCCGCTTCACGCTCAGAACTCAAGGGAACGTCCTTCGAAATCGCCGTGCCGTGTGATGACGGCGCGTCGCGCGTCGCCGTCCAGAGCGATGTCTATATCGAGCCGATTCGGCGGCAAACGCCCTTCCAGCCGCTGCGGCCACTCGATCAGGGCGACGCCGCCATCCAACGCCTCTTCGAGGCCGATCTCGTAGGCCTCTTCGGGATTGGTCAGGCGATAAAGATCAAAGTGCGCCAGCGGGAAGTCGGGCGTCTCGTAGAACTGCACCAGGGTGAAGGTCGGGCTGGGCACCTCCTCGTCCGGCGTCGTCAGGGCGCGGATCAGGGCGCGGGCCAGGGTCGACTTGCCGGCGCCCAGCGGACCGGTCAGGCAAAGGGCGTCGCCGGGCCGCAGGCTGGCGGCCAGCTGGCGACCCAAACCTTGAGTCGCGACCTCGTCGGGCAGGGAGAGGGTGATCATCTCCATCCCATAGCGCGCCGCTCCGGCGATGTTGAGGGCGCAAAGCCCTTTCCCCCGCGCCGCGCACGCGCTAACCGCACTCTCGATGCCGACATCCCTCCGCACCGCCTATCGCGAGCGCCTGGCCCAGGGCGAGATCAGGCCTGACGCCGCCCAAGCCGCCGCCGTCGAGGCCCTGTCCCGTCTGGAAGGCGACCTTGACTCGGCGGGCGAGCCGAACTTCTCGTTCTTCGGCCGCAAGCCCAAGAGCCAGCGCGGCGTCTATCTGTGGGGACCGGTCGGCCGGGGGAAGTCCATGCTGATGGACCTCTTCTTCGACAGCGCGCCGGTCGCCAGGAAGCGACGAATCCACTTTCACGCCTTCATGGCCGAGGTCCACGCCGACATCGACGCCTGGCGCAAGGGCGACGCGGGGGCGCGCAAGGCGCGTTTCGGCCAGTCCAAGGGCGACGACCCGGTCGCGCCGACCGCCGAACGGATCGCCGGCGAGGCGCGCCTGCTGTGCTTCGACGAACTACAGGTCACCGACATCGCCGACGCCATGATCCTGGGGCGCTTGTTCGAGGCCCTGTTCGCCCGAGGCGTGACCCTGGTGGCGACGTCCAACCGGCCGCCGGAGGACCTCTACAAGGACGGCCTGAACCGCCAGCTCTTTCTGCCCTTCATCGACATGCTGAAGTCGGCGATGGATGTCGTGGCGGTGCGAGGTCCGGTGGATTTCCGCCTGGATCGTTTGCGCGCGGCGCGGACCTGGCTGGCGCCAAACGACAAGGCCAGCCAGGCCGAGTTCGACCGCCTCTGGGCCGACATGTTGGATGGCGCGCCGGAGACAGGCGCCACGCTGGAAGTGCTCGGGCGGAAGATGCGGTTGCCGCGCGCCGCCGGCGGGCTGGTGCGGTCGTCGTTCGCGAGCCTGTGCCAGCAGGCCCTGGGGCCTCAGGACTATCTCGCTGTCGCCGAGCGGTTCCATACCATCTTCCTCGAAGACGTGCCCTGCCTGACCCCCGCGCGTCGCGACGCCGCTCGGCGGTTCAACACTCTGGTCGACGCGCTCTACGAGGCTGACGTCAAGCTGGTGGCTTTGGCCGAGGCCGAGCCGGAGCAGCTCTATCCGGAAGGGGATGGGGCCTTCGAGTTCGAGCGGACCGTCTCGCGCCTGCAGGAAATGCGGTCCGCCGACTATGTCGGCCGGGTCCGGGACTAGGAGGCGCTGATGTCGGTGAAGGATCGCATTCGAGTCCGTGAAACCAGGCTCCTCTCCGACAACTGGTACGTTCTGCGCACGACCACCTTCGACTGGAAACGCCGCGATGGGACGTGGCAGACCCAGTCGCGCGAGCACTACGATCGCGGCAATGGCGCTGTCCTGCTGCCCTACAATCTCGCCAACCGGACGGTGCTGCTGGTCAAGCAGTTCCGCTATCCGGCCTTCGTCAACGGTCATGACGACCTGCTGATCGAAGCCGCCGCCGGCCTGCTGGACGACGCCGAGCCCGAGGTCCGCATCCGGGCCGAGGTCGAGGAAGAGCTGGGCTATCGCCTGGGAGCGGTCCGCAAGGTCTTTGAAGCCTTCATGAGTCCAGGCTCGGTCACCGAGATCCTGCACTTCTTCGTCGCGGAGTACGACGCCACGATGCGCGTCGGCGCAGGCGGCGGCCATCCCGACGAGGGCGAGGATATCGAGGTGCTGGAGCTCCCGATCGCCGAGGCCCTGGCGATGGTCGGCGACGGCCGCATCAGGGACGCCAAGACCATCATGCTTCTGCAGCACCTGGCCCTGCAAACCTTGCGCGACTAGGGCTTCCCTGGAGCGTATCGCACAAGCGCCTCAGGCTTGATCGCGGACCAATGGGGTCTCGAACCGCGTGACCAGACCGTCGGGCGCGTAGTCGGCCTCGACCCAGCCTCGAAGCTCGCCGGTGATGCTGCGCTCGATCAGCCGCGACCCGAATCCGCGCCGCTCCGGCATGACGACAGCCGGGCCGCCGGTCTCGCGCCATTCGAACCGCAGCACGTCATTGCTTGTCGACCAGGTCAGGATCAACTTTCCCGCCGTCGCAAGCGCTCCGTACTTCGCGGCGTTGGTGGCCAGTTCATGGAAGACCATGCCCAGGGATAAGGCCACCCGCGCCGGCAGGTGGACGTCCGGACCCTTCATCTCCACCCGCTCGGGGCCGTAGGGACCGAGCTCCTGCAGCAGGATCGGGCGCAGGCCCGCGCCCGCCCAGTGACTATCGGTGAGGGCGTTATGGGTCTGGGACAGCGCAAGCAGCCGGGACTCGAAGGCGGTCGCAAAAGTCTCGGGGTCGCGCGCCCCGCGGAGCGTCTGCTGCGCGATGGCCTGGACGGTCGCCAGCGTATTCTTCACGCGATGGTTCAGTTCGTCGAGCAACAGGCGCTGACGCTCATCGGCCTGCACCTGTTCCGTCATGTCGATTCCCTCGACGAAGACGCCGGCCACGGAGCCGTCGCTCTCGATGATGGGCTGGTAGACGAAGTCCAGATAGCGCTCCTCCAGCGGCGCTCCGGCTTCCCGTTGCAGCGCGACCTTGACGCGGCGGCCGACGAACGCCTCTCGCGTCTCTAGAACGCGATCGAGCAGCGCCACGAAGCCTTGTTCGACCACCTCTGGCAATGCGGTCTTGAGCGGCAGCCCCGTCACGTCGCGGCAGCCGATCAGTTGAGAGTAGGCGTTGTTGGCGAGATCGAAGATGTGGTTCGGACCACGCAGTACGGCCATGAAGCTCGGCGCCTGCATGAACAAGGCGCGGAGTTGCCGGATCTGGGCTTGCACCGTCTCCGCCCGGCGCAAGACATCGTCTCCCAAGCGCGCAGCGGATGACCGCTGGCCCAGGGCGGCGTCCTTCAGCCGCTGGATCGCGGTGACATCCTGGGTGTGCTGGAGAATGAAGCGGGTTGCGCCCGTCGCGTCGGGTATCGGTGTGTGGGTGGCGCTCCAGATGCGATCTTCGACGCCGCCCCCCAAATGCGCCGGGCGTTCGATCGCATAGTGGATAAGAGGAAGTTCATCGACTTCGCCCGTGTCGCGCGCTCGCGTGATCGAGGCTTCCAGCTCATGTCGATTGGCGCCTTCGGATGGGAACGCGTCGAAGAGGTAGCGCCCCTCCAGCGCCGTCCAGTCTCGAGCGACCGTGCGGAGGTAGGCCGCGTTGGCCGCGACATATCGGAGGTCTCGATCGAGCAACATGTAGGGCGAAGGAATGCGATCGAAGATTTCGCGGAAGTCGATCGCGTTGGTCATGCTGTTCCCCCGAAGCAACCGACCCTAACGCACCATCCATTCGGATTGTTCCGCTTTCTTCCGCAAGCCGCCTTGCGAACGTTTCTCAATAGGGCGCCGTTTAATTGACACCCCCGTCCTCGCGCTTAAAAGCATCCCGCAACGCACAAAGGCTACTGGGGTTGGACCTCTCATGACCGACACGAGCCGGGGGCTGCCTGAGCGCCCGATGTCGCCGCACCTGCAAGTGTGGCGCTGGCATATCACGATGGCCTGCTCGATCCTTCACCGCGGCTGCATTATCGGCCTGTGGGTCGGCGCCGTGATCCTGGCGGGCTGGGCCGCCGCCCTGGCGGCTGGACCGGACGCCTATGCGGGCTATGTCGGCTTGCTGGGGTCCCCGATCGGCAAGCTGGTTCTTCTGGGCGAGACCTTCGCGGTGTTCTTCAACGTCGCCTACACGCTTCGCCAGACCTTCTGGGACGCCGGCAAGGGCTTCGCCCCGCGCACGGCTGACATGACCGGCGCCATGGCTATCGCTTTTGCGGTGGTGGCGACGATCGTCACCTGGGTCATCGCCGGCGGCATCGGAGCGTTCTGATATGAGCAAGAACGATCAATTCCAGGTCCAGCAATTCCGCACGCCGCTGTCGCGCGCGCGGGGCATGGGCGCCTCGCGCCACGGCGTCAGCCACTTCATCACCGAGCGGGTCTCCGGCCTCGCGCTCGCCCCGCTAACGCTGTGGGGGGCCTACGCGGCGCTCAAGCAGGTTCGCGCACCGCACGACGTCGTCGCCCACTGGATCGCTCAGCCGGTCAACGCCGTCCTTTTGAGCCTGCTGCTGATCGCCGCTTTGGTGCACCTTCAGAGCGCCGTTCAGGTGGTGATCGAAGACTATATCGAGCGCTTCACGACCAAGACCGCCCTGGTGATCGGCAACCTGTTCGTCTGCGTGCTGGCCGGCGCCGTGGGGGTCTTCTCGATCCTCAAGGTCGCCCTGACCGTGACCGGAGCCTAATTGATGTCGGCCTACAAGTTCATTGACCACAAGTTCGACGTCGTCGTCGTCGGCGCGGGCGGCTCTGGCCTTCGCGCCGCGCTCGGCGCCGCCCAAGCCGGGCTCAAGACCGCCTGCATCACCAAGGTGTTCCCGACCCGCAGCCACACCGTGGCGGCGCAGGGCGGCATCTCGGCCTCGCTGGGCAACATGGGCCAGGACGACTGGCGCTGGCACATGTTCGACACCGTCAAGGGCTCGGACTGGCTGGGCGACCAGGACGCCATCGAGTATCTGACCCGCAACGCGCCAGCGGCGGTCTATGAACTCGAGCACTGGGGCGTGCCCTTCTCGCGCACGGCGGACGGCAAGATCTATCAGCGCGCCTTCGGCGGCATGACCAAGAACTTCGGCGAAGGCCCGATTCAGCGCACCTGCGCGGCGGCCGACCGGACCGGTCACGCCATGCTGCATACGATGTACGGCCAGTCGCTGGCCCATGACACCGAGTTCTTCATCGAGTACTTCGCCCTCGACTTGATCATGGACGACGGCGTCTGCCGCGGCGTGACCGCGTGGAAGCTCGACGACGGCACCCTGCACCGCTTCCAGGCCCAGATGGTGATCCTGGCGACCGGCGGGTACGGCCGGGCCTACTTCTCGGCGACCTCGGCCCACACCTGCACGGGCGACGGCAACGCCATGGCCCTGCGCGCCGGACTGCCGCTCCAGGACATGGAGTTCGTGCAGTTCCACCCCACCGGCATCTACGGCGCCGGCTGCCTGATCACCGAAGGCGCGCGCGGCGAAGGCGGCTACCTGACCAATTCGGAAGGCGAGCGCTTCATGGAGCGCTATGCGCCGACCGTGAAGGACCTGGCCCCGCGTGACATGGTCAGCCGCGCGATGACCATCGAAATCCGCGAAGGTCGCGGCGTGGGTCCGAACAAGGACCACATCTTCCTGCACTTGGATCACCTGGATCCCAAGATTCTGGCCGAGCGTCTGCCGGGCATCTCGGAAACGGCGAAGGTCTTCGCCGGCGTGGACGTCACCAAGGCGCCGATCCCGGTGCTGCCGACCGTCCACTACAACATGGGCGGCATCCCGACGAACTATCACGGCGAAGTCGTCACCAAGTCGGGCGACAATCCCGACCAGGTCATCCCCGGTCTGATGGCCGTGGGCGAGGCCGCCTGCGTGTCGGTGCACGGCGCCAACCGCCTGGGCTCCAACTCGCTGATCGACCTTGTCGTGTTCGGTCGCGCCGCGGCCCTGCGCTGCGCCGAGATTCTCAAGCCGGGCGCCAAGCAGCCCGAGCTGAAGGACGCCCAGACCGAAGCCCACCTGGCCCGCTTCGACCGCTTCCGTAACGCCTCGGGCTCGACCGGCACCGCCGAACTGCGCCTTGAGATGCAAAAGGCGATGCAGGAAGACGCCGCCGTGTTCCGCACGGGCGAGAGCCTGGACAGCGGCGTCAAGCGCCTGCAGGCCGTCTGGGACAAGAAGGCCGATCTCAAGGTCAGCGATCGCGGTCTGGTGTGGAACACCGACCTGATGGAGACCCTGGAGTTCGACAATCTGATCGGTCAGGCGGTGGTCACGGTGAACGGCGCGGCCAACCGCACCGAAAGCCGCGGCGCTCACGCCCGCGAGGATTTCTCGGATCGCAACGACACCGAATGGATGAAGCACACCCTGGCGTGGCTCGAGCTCGACACCGGCAAGGTGAAGATCGACTACCGTCCGGTCCACAGCTACACCATGTCGGACGACATCGCTTACATCCCGCCGAAGCAACGGGTCTACTGAGGGTACGATGGTCGAACTCGCACTCCCCAAGAACTCGCAGGTCAAGTCGGGCAAGCACTGGCCCGCTCCGGCCGGCGCCAAGAAGGTCAAGACCTTCAAGATCTATCGCTACGATCCGGAAACGGGCGGCAACCCGCGCTGGGACACCTATGACGTCGATGTCGACGCCGTCGGCCCGATGGTCCTGGACGCTCTGCTGTACATCAAGAACAACATCGACCCGACCCTGGCCTTCCGCCGGTCGTGCCGGGAAGGCGTCTGCGGCTCGTGCTCGATGAACATCGGCGGCCGCAACACCCTGGCCTGCACCCACGGTTGGGCCGAAGTGCCGGGCAAAGCCGTCCAGATCAGCCCGCTGCCGCACATGCCGGTGGTCAAGGACCTGATTCCGGACCTGACGCTGTTCTACGCGCAGTACGCCTCGATCGAGCCCTGGCTGCACACCGACACGCCCGAGCCGCAGACCGAGTGGAAGCAAAGCCCCGAGGACCGCGAGAAGCTCGACGGCCTCTATGAGTGCATCCTCTGCGCCTGCTGCTCGACCTCGTGCCCCAGCTACTGGTGGAACGGTGACAAGTATCTTGGCCCGGCCGCCCTACTGCACGCGTATCGTTGGCTGATTGACAGCCGCGACGAGGCCACCGGTGATCGCCTCGACGCGCTCGAGGATCCCTTCAAGCTCTATCGTTGCCACACGATCATGAACTGCGCCCAGGTCTGCCCGAAGGGGTTGAACCCGGCGAAGGCGATCGCCGAAATCAAGAAGATGATGGTCGAGCGCGTCGTCTGACGCGCCTTCCAGGCAGACAAAGGTGGGGCGGCTTCGGAGACGAGCCGCCCCATTCTGTATCCGCCTCTATCGAAGGCGCTTGCCAATAGGTGACGCCGGCGTCATTTTTGACGAAAGGGAGGGCGTCATTGAGCGCTAACGTCAATCAGCACGCATGCGTCGTCATCGTCGGCGCGGGTCACGCAGGCGGCTCGGTCGCCGCGTTCCTGCGCCAGTATGGTCACGAGGGCCGGATCGTCCTGATTGGGGACGAGCCGCTACTGCCCTATCAGCGCCCTCCGCTGTCGAAGGCCTGGCTGAAGGGCGAGGCCGACGCCGACTCGCTGTCGCTCAAGCCCGCCGACTGGTACGCCGAGAACAACGTGATGCTGCGCCTGGGCGGCGTCGCCGAACGGATCAACCGGTCTGAAAAGACCGTGACCTTGGCCTCGGGCGAGGTAATCCCCTACGATTTCCTGGTCTTGGCTACCGGCGCCCGAGCGCGCGAACTGCCAATCCCGGGGGCGGATCTCGCCGGGGTCCTGGCCCTTCGCACGGCCGCCGACGCTGAGTTGTTGAAGAACGCCCTGGGCCCGGACAAGCGCCTGGCTGTCGTCGGCGGCGGATATGTCGGTCTTGAGGCGGCCGCTTCGGCCCGCGCCTTGGGCAGTCACGCCATGGTCATCGAGCGCGAGAGCCGCGTTCTGGCCCGTGTCGCCTGCGAGACTCTGTCGCATTTCTTCCAAGACTATCACGGCAAGCACCGCGTCGCGTTCGAGCTGAACGCCGGCGTCGCGGCCTTTGAGGGCCGGGACGGTCACGTGACAGGCGTACGTTTCACCGATGGCCGTGTCGTGGCCTGCGACGTCGCCCTCGTTGGCGTCGGGGCGATCCCGAACGACGAGTTGGCCAAGGACGCCGGCCTTTCCACCGTCAACGGCGTGGTGGTCGATCTCGAAGCGCGCACCGACGATCCTTCGATCTTCGCGATTGGCGACGTCACGCACCGTCCGCTAACGCTGTACGACCGTCAGTTCCGGCTGGAGAGCGTTCCCAACGCGCTTGAACAGGCCAAGCAGGCGGCCTCTGCGATTCTGGGGCGTCCGGGACCGGCCCCCGAGACGCCCTGGTTCTGGTCGGACCAGTACGATCTCAAGCTACAGATCGCTGGCCTGCCGTTCGACGCCGATCGCCAAGTGGTGCGCGGCGACGTGGCGGCCGCCAAGTTCGCGGTCTTCCATCTTAAGGGCGACTTGATCCAGGCTGTGGAGGCGGTGAACGCCCCGCCGGAGTTCATGGCCGGCAAGCAGCTGATCGCCAAGCGCACGCCGGTCAACGCTGGCAAGCTCGCCGATCCGTCGGTGTCCATGAAAGAGGTGGCGGCCTAGGGTCGCCCTACAGAGAGAGCCTTCCAGGGGTAACGGGAAACAAATGGCCAAGATCACCTACATCCAGCACGACGGCGTCGAGCAAGTCATCGACGTCAAGCCGGGCCTGACCGTCATGGAAGGCGCCGTGAAGAACAATGTCCCGGGTATCGACGCTGATTGTGGCGGCGCCTGCGCCTGCGCGACGTGCCACGTCTATGTCGACGAAGCCTGGCTCGATAAGACCGGTGACAAGTCGGCCATGGAAGAGTCGATGCTGGACTTCGCCGAGAACGTCGAACCCAACAGCCGTCTATCGTGCCAGATCAAGGTCAGCGATGCGCTGGACGGCTTGATCGTTCGTCTCCCGGAAAGCCAGCACTAGCCCGACGAATGGAGCCCGGCGCCTCGGGCTCCATAGGCGTCCGTTAAGGACGCCGTCAAAAGAGCGTCGTTATATTGTCGCGAGGGGGTTGCCAGCCGCCGGTTGGCCGACTAGATCACCGCCTCGCTCGGAACGGCATCGCGACCGGACGACGCGGCTCCCGAAAGGGAGTTGCATCGGCCCAGACGCTTCGCTAGAAACCGCGCTCCAATCGACTCGATGATGGATCCGCAAGGGCGGCTTCGGCGGCCCAGGGATCCTCTTTTGTCTCTTCGATACCTGGTTTTCCGGAGTGTCGAAAAAGCCGAAAAGAGTTGGTTGACTTCGGAATGTCACTTCATTAGAAGCGCCGCTCCGAACATCGCCGCCAAGATTTCGCAAGAATTCAGCGGCGCGATGTAAGGTCTAGTTACTTGATGTTTTGAAGTTTCTTCAAATAATCGGTTGACTAGGCTGGCTAGCTTCTCTAGAAGCCGGCCGCTCTGGCAGTTCGGGTTTTTCCGGGTTCGCCGCTCCGGTTCGAAAAGTTTTGAAAAAAACGATTTGACACGGAATTCGAGGTTGGATAGATAGCCGCCTCCGCCGACATCGGGCGCTAAACGATGGGGTCGCTGAGAGGCGGTTCGGGTCTTT
>VYKS01000380.1_pt1 | contig 17374 bp, 15 predicted proteins | sample 5114511 | NCBI WGS metagenome assembly VYKS01 (sample SAMN12291795, study PRJNA351875) | freshwater metagenome | isolation source: freshwater lake | place: USA: Michigan, Gull Lake | collected 2011-07-05 | reverse complement strand
TGGCTGAAAGCATCATTCTATCGTTCACATCATTTTACGAAGCTATTTTTGGGTTTTTGAATGCCTCTCTAGTTAAAGGTTTCAAGACTCAAGGGTGGGTTGAGCAATTACCAAAATAGTTTCTATGCAAGTGTAAGTATTGCAAAGGATATCTGCTAATAGTACAGCATCTCGAAGATCTCGTTTCTCTATTGTTGTAAATACTTGACTGTAGGAGTCATATAATCCATTTATATGGTCAAGAACAACCAAGCTTTCTTTAATCTCTCCGACTAGTAACAGTAGTTCGTCATTATCCATAGATAACTTTTCCTTTCAATAAGATGATTTTTTGAAAAGAAGGGTGAATTAATTCCAACTGTATTAAGTCTAGAGGAAATTTAGTCATATCTTCGGCATCTGCTAGCAGTTTCATAAATGATAGTGAATCTATTCCCACAACTGCGATATCGATATCCGAAGCTTCAGAGAAGTGCCTTGGGGCTAAGATCGATCCCCATTGAATAATTCGTTTGGGTTGATATTTCCAAATTGTCATTTCTATGATGTTTTTAGCATCTTGCTGGGCCACTTCCCATAGAGCCAGTCGTTTAGCCCGTTGCGAATCCTGCTTGTTCTTGAGATAATGCCTTGCCTGAATATAACTAACCATTGACTATGCAACTATTCACTGTTAAGAATTGCTGGCAACCCAATTGCTTAGGTGGGAAAAGATATAAAACCACATTAAAACTTTTCAATAAATGTTAACACTATAATTCTCAGTACTTAGATGACATCGGCAAAAGTCCGTTCCATTTTGCGGAAATACCAAACTCCAGTCACAAGCAGGAAAAATACTAATCCTAAAGACAAGAAAAAGCCTGGAAGATACAACGTTGATTCCCCACCTAAAATTGCCCAGCGGAAACCATCAATTACCCCAACAATTGGGTTCAACGAGTAAAGAAAACGCCATCGTTCTGGGACAATATTGCTGCTAAACCCTACAGGTGAAATATACAGACCAAACTGGACGATGAATGGCACAATGTAACGGAAATCTCGATATTTCACGTTTAAAGAAGCCAACCATAAGCCAGCCCCCATTGAAGCAGCAAAGGCTATAGCAATAAAAAAGGGCAATGTTAAAATTCGCCAAGTAGGAACAAAGTTATACCAAGCCATCAATCCCAGTAAAATCATTCCAGAAATCAGAAAGTCCACAAAACTCACCACCACCGCACTGATAGGAACGACTAAACGAGGGAAATAAACTTTGGAAATTAAGTTGGAATTCCCAATCAAGCTATTACTGCATTCAGAAAGAGAGTTAGAAAAGAACTGCCAAGGTAACATTGCCGAAAAAACTAAAATTGGATATGGCACCCCTTGATCCGGCAAGTTTGCCAATTTTCCAAAAATGACTGAAAATACGATCATAGTTAAGAAGGGACGAATTAGAGCCCAAGCAATACCTATAGCTGTTTGCTTGTATCTAACTAAAATATCTCGCCATGCCAAGAAGTAAAACAACTCTCGATAACGCCATAGGTCTTTCCAATATTGCTTCTCTGAGCGCCCAGCTTCAATTATTAACTCATGTTGAGAAATATTGCTCTTCATAATTAACCGTTCGTTTATTTTTTGGTCTATGGTGCTTTTTGTGAATAGAGGATATGTAGAGCTTTTCTGGCTCAGTAAGCAAATGTAACTACTTTTAGTTCCTTATCTTCCCAGAGATTGCTATAGTTTTCATCAATTTGAGTTTTATAACCTAGTTATTGGAATTTTTCTACCCGTTGTTGAGTTTAATGAAATGTTATTGAACTATATTTATATTTAACAAACCGATATAGCAGCCCTAGGTAGTTTATAAGGATTTAACCACAGTAAATCACAAAGAAAATATTAATTCCTTCAAGATGATTTACATTTTATCTATATTTTTGTCCAAGCTTAGTAAACTGTCATGGAAGTTATTAAGGATTTGGGCTTTACTTAAATTTTTGATCGCATAATTACGGGCTTGGACTTTCATAGTTTGGCGATCGCCTAGATTTTGGGCAAGAAATAATAATTTTGCCTTTCAAATAAGATGATTCTCTGAAAAGAAGTGTGAATTAATTCCAACTGTACTAAGTCTAGGGGGAATTTAGTCATATCTTCGGCATCTGCTAGCAGTCTCATAAACGAGTGTGAGTCTAGCCCAACAAATGGGTTGATATTTTTTAATAGTCATTTCTATGATATTTCTAGCATCTTGCTGGGATACTTCCCCCTTTTTCCTAATCTGTCACTTATTTAGCTAGTAGTGTTAACCTATATATCCCCAGTGTTTGCTGTGCTGTTTTTCCCCAACTAAAATCTTGGCTTCGTTGTTTTACCGAAATCTTTAGCTGATCTAAAAATTGCTGATCAGCATTAATATTTTGCATTAATTCCTTAAGATTATGACTGGATTCTAGATCAAAAAGCTGCCCACCATTACCCAAAATTTCGGGTAAGCAAGTTGAGTTGGCTGCTAATACAGGACATCCCACCGCCATAGCTTCACAGAGTTGTAGACCAAATCCTTCATATTCACTGGGGTAGACAAAGCAAAGTGCCTCAGCATAGAGAATTGGCAGATCTTCTTCTACCCAGCCTAGCAATTCTAAAGATTCAGAAATATTGAGGGCGATCGCTAGATCTTGTAATTCAATTTTTTGCGCCTCGGAACCACCTGCTAGGACTAACTTTACTCCTTGCAACTTGTGATCTAATTTTGCCTGTGCAAAGGCTTTAAGTAAAAATGGAATATTCTTACGCTGTTCCCAGCCACCGACATAGAAAATATAAGGAAAGTTCAGGTTATATTTAGCTCGAACTAGGGAGCGATCGCTTTGTTGAAGTGGTTGATGAAAATTTGGATCGGCAGCTTCATAAATTACGGAGATTTTGCGATCGGGAATCCCTAAGTATTTAATCAAATCACCTTTGGCGTGATTACTAACTGTAATTATTGCTTCAGCTTTAGTGTAAGCGACCCAATTATGAAAACTCATTTGCAAAGCTTGGGGCTGGAATTTTTGTTGCCATTGAGCTTGACTGCCATAATAGACCTGAGCGATCGCATCGTGTAAAGTCAATACCCTAGGGCAGGGACTAATCCAAGGTAAGCCAAAATTAAAAGGTGAATGCAATATATCAATCTGATCCTTTTGACACTGCCTCGGCAACCAATACTGCTCCCAAACTGGATAGCGCAAACCTGACTCTAGGCGGATTTGATAACTATCTTGAGGTAGTCGGGCTAGGTGATCTGGATGAATGGGGCGATCGCTATAGAGATATAGTTCCACCCCTAACTTAGGTAGCTCTGCCAATAGGTTTACGGTATAGCGGTTCCAACCTCTGAGGGTAGGAGCGTATAGTAATCTGGTATTGAAAGCTACTTTCATTCAACTTGTATCTTTGATAGTGGCATTGTTGCTAATGGTGGGGCAACCTTTGGCATTGGAGCATTAAAGCCCACGATCTGACTTGATCCCTTGGCTAGGCTAGGAACTGAATCACGCAATGTGGCTACTAGGCTTTGAGCAGTGGCATCATAGATTTGAGTAATTAGCTTTGGATATAGTCCAATCCCAATAATAGGGACGAGCAAGCAGGCAATGATAAATACTTCACGGGGTTCGGCATCTACAAGCTCTTCATGGCTGGTAAGTTCTTTATTTTCCACGCCATAGAAGATTTCTCGGAGCATAGAAAGCAAATAAATCGGAGTGAGAATCACCCCAACCGCCGCCAAAATTACCGCAACCAGCTTAAAAGTATTACTGTAGGCATCACTAGTGGCAAAACCGACAAAAATCATTACCTCGGCGACAAATCCACTCATGCCTGGTAAAGCTAAAGACGCAAGGGAACAAGCCGTAAACATGGCAAAGATTTTAGGCATTTTCTGTCCGACTCCGCCCATTTCATCCAGAATTAGGGTATGGGTGCGATCGTAAGTGGCTCCAACCAAAAAGAATAAGCTGGCTCCAATTAAACCATGGGAGATCATTTGTAAAATTGCGCCACTGGTGCCCAAGTTAGTAAATGAGGCAATCCCAATTAGCACAAAGCCCATATGCGAGATCGAGGAATAGGCAATTTTACGCTTAAGGCTGCGTTGGGCAAAGGAAGTTAGGGCTGCATAGATAATATTAACAATCCCCAGAACCACTAAAACAGGGGCAAAGTAGGCATGGGCATCGGGCAACATCCCTGCATTCATTCTGAGTAAGGCATAACCACCCATTTTTAATAAAATTCCTGCTAATAACATATGCACGGGAGCAGTTGCTTCACCGTGGGCATCGGGGAGCCAAGTATGTAGAGGAAATATTGGGAGTTTGACCCCGTAAGCAATTAAAAATCCACCGTAGCACAGGAGTTGTAAAGTTAGGGGATAGTCTTTGAGGGCAAGCGATCGCATATCAAAGGTAACTTCACCCCCATAAAACGCCATTGCCAGAGCAGCGATCAGAATAAATAGCGAACCGCCTGCGGTATAGAGAATAAACTTAGTAGCGGCATAGAGACGTTTTTTGCCACCCCAAATTGAGAGTAGTAAATATACAGGAATTAACTCTAGCTCCCACATAAAGAAAAACAGGAGCATATCCTGCACCGCAAACACGCCAATCTGTCCGCCGTACATTGCCAACATTAAAAAATAGAATAATCTAGGCTTAAGGGTTACAGGCCAAGATGCCAAAATTGCTAGGGTAGAGATAAATCCTGTTAATAAGATCAAGGGCATGGATAAACCATCGGCTCCCACTGTCCACTTTAGCCCCAATTGCGGTACCCATGCATAGCTCTCCACCAGTTGCAGATCAGGCTTGGCAAAATCATAGCCAGTGCAAAAAGCATAGACGATCGCCGTAAAGTTAATTAATCCCACGACCAAGGCATACCATCGGATAGTTTTACCATCGCCTTTATCAGGAATGAAGGGAATGAGCAAGGACATCAGGACTGGAAACAAGATGATGAAGGTAAGCCAAGGAAAATTATGAAGATCAAGCATGGTTTAATTCAATAGTTATTTCAATAGCTAGAGCAATTCTTTATGTTTGCGAGTTTAGGATAGTTTAACCCTATTTGGGTAGGTAATTTTGCGATCGCCATAGGCTAAAACCACTATAGACTCTATCTTGTGATGGCTATAGGTAAAAATATGCTTCTTAATAAAAAAATTAATTTCTGGTAGGGCTTCTAAAAATTTGCCAACTCAATAAGATTACAGGTAATATACCCACAGCTACGATCGCAATCGCGGGAGCCGCAGCTTCGACTAATCTCTCATCGGAGGCATATTGATAAACCCTTACGGCTAAAGTGTCAAAGTTAAAGGGACGAATCACCAAAGTGGCGGGTAATTCCTTCATCACATCTACAAAAATAAGCATCATCGCCGTGATTAAGCCACCAGTCATAATTGGGGCATGGATTCTGAGCAAAGTATCCATAGAATTAGAACCTAAACTATGGGCTGCATCATCGAGGTGGGGTTTAATTTTGACTAAACTGGCTTCAACCGTATTAAATGAAACTGCTAAAAACCTGACTAGATAGGCAAATATTAGGGCGGCGATCGTGCCACTGATCAATAAACCCGTAGAAATATTAAAATTTTGTTGCATCCAGCCATCGATCGCATTATCAAGTCCTCCCATCGACACCATAATTCCCACCGCAATTACCGATCCTGGAATGGCATAGCCCATTGATGATAGGCGCACGGGTAAACTAACAAGCAAATTTTGGGAATTTAGCCGTTTACCATATCCAAGAATTACTGCCAATACCACACCTAAACCAGCCGTGACGATCGCTAAAGTCAAACTATTAGTTAAAACCTGCCAAAAACTTTGATCAAATATAGTATTGCCTTGACTTACTACCATCTGCACTAACAGACCTACGGGTAATAAAAAACCTAAAACGATAGGAATCAGGCAAATACATATAGCGATCGCCGCCCTCATGCCTGAAAGTTGATATTTACGATTACGACTATTTCCAGACCGATGCACCGCAAAATAACGGGACTGTTTACGGGAGTATTGTTCCAATAGAATCAAAACCAAAATGAAAAGCATTAAAACGGAGGCTAGTTGTGCCGCCGCATTTGGATCTCCAAGCCCAAACCAAGTCCGATAGATCCCCGTTGTAAAAGTTTGCACTCCAAAAAACTCCACAGTGCCAAAATCATTGAGAGTCTCCATCAGGGCTAAAACTAAACCCGTAATCACCGCAGGACGAGCTAAAGGTAGTCCGATGCGCCAAAAACTTGTCCAGGGATTGCAACCCAAGCTTCGACTAGCTTCCAAGGTGCAAACTGATTGCTCTAAAAATGCCACCCTAACTACCAAATAGACGTAGGGATAAAGTACCAAGACCAAAAGCATAATCGCCCCTGGCAAAGAACGAATATTTGGAAACCAATAAGCTGCAGCACTCTGCCAACCAAAAATCTGTCTAAGCCCAGTTTGTACCACCCCGTAATATTCTAATAATTCTGTATAAACGTAGGCAAGTAGATAGGCAGGAGCCGCCAAGGGTAAGAGTAATAACACCTCAAACCAGCGATCGCCCCAGAAACTACACATTGTTACTAACCAAGCTGTACTGACTCCCAAGAGTAATACCCCTAGCCCTACAGCCACCATGAGGATCAAAGAATTAGTGACGTAAAGAGGCAGAACCGTCGAAACAAGATGTTGCCATACTTCAATGGAGTTAGTTGTTGCGGCACTAAGTACACAAATAATTGGAGTTAGGACTAACCCAGCAATCCCCATCACCAAAAATGTCCAAAGGTTGATCCGAATACGCCATGGATGGGAAATTAACCATGAATTTAACATTACATTGCTTGATAGTGAGAATAGATTGCAAAAGCCATTGTAATATGATCTATCTAGTTCGCCTTTTTAGTTAAATAGTTTAGTTAAATTGTATTTTTTATTCATGACCTCTGTCCCAAGCATAACTACAGCCCCGATTTTAAGCCTAGAGAACCTTTCAAAATCCTTTAATCACAATCTAGTAGTAGCTGATGTATCTTTAAGCTTGAATTTAGGGGATATTTTGAGTGTTTTAGGGCCCTCTGGCTGTGGCAAAACCACTTTATTAAGACTAATAGCGGGATTTGAGCAACCTCATGCAGGATTAATTTATATTAGCGATCGCCTAGTTACAGGTAATGGGACTTTTACGCCTCCAGAACAGAGAAATGTGGGGATGGTATTTCAGGACTATGCTTTATTTCCCCATCTGACTGTCAATGATAATATTGCCTTTGGGCTAAGACAAAAGTTTCGCGATCAGCCTCAGAGACAGAAACGGATTCAGCAAGTATTAGAGATGGTGCGCCTAGAAGGTTTAGGTCGCCGCTATCCCGATCAGCTATCTGGAGGACAACAGCAAAGAGTAGCTCTAGCCCGTGCGATCGCTCCTAATCCTGCCCTAATTTTGCTAGATGAACCCCTTAGTAATTTAGATGTGCAAACTCGCTTGTGCCTGCGCCAAGAATTGCGAGCTATTCTCAAAACTGCTGGCATATCCACAATTATTGTCACCCACGATCAAGAAGAAGCCATGGCAATTTCCGATCGAGTAGCTGTGATGCGTGCAGGTCGTCTAGAGCAAATTGATACTCCAGAACATATCTATCAAGAACCAGTATCGAGATTTGTTGCTGAATTTGTCACCCAAGCCAACTTTTTATTCGCCCATCGTCATGGGGAAATGTGGAAGACGGAAATTGGGGCTTTTGCGATCGATCATAATTCCCTAGATGATTTCACAGATCAGAAAGAGGCAGTAGTGATGATTCGCCAGGAGGATATTGACTTAATAGAATTAAGCGAAGAGGTTGATGAATCAGAGCAATGTGACGTTTTAACTATTTGCGATCGCCTGTTTCTGGGCCGAGAATTAATTTACCATTTACGCACCCCATCTGGGCAGGAGATTACTGTGCGAAGTAATTTACGCATTCCTGTGGGCGCAAAGGTAAGGTTATCAGTGAGATCAGAATGTATTAAGACTTTTTTAATATTTAAAGACAATTAGTCGCAAGTAATAATTATTTTGCTAAACTAATTAAGACTTATTATCATTTGCAGATTTTTTATGAACAAAATGTCGAGGCGGTTTTTACTTAGCTCTTTGCCAGTGGGAGCATTTGCTTTAGCTACCTATCGCCCCCAAGATGCGATCGCTCAAAACAGTGTTGTCAACCTCTATTCCGCTAGACATTACGATACCGACAATAGTATTTATGAATCCTTTACTAAAAAAACAGGTATTAAAGTTAATCGGGTCGAAGTTGATGCTGCCAAATTTATCGAGCGTATTAAAAGTGAAGGCAGTAATAGCCCCGCCGATGTGTTGATGACTGTAGATGCAGGAAACCTTTATCGGGCCCAATCCGAAGGAATTTTACAACCTGTGCGATCGCGCTTATTAGAAACTAGAATTCCTGCTTTTTTACGGGAGCCATCTGGTAATTGGTTTGGGCTAACCAAGCGGGCAAGGGTAATTATGTACAACAAAAATAAAGTTAATCCCAGCAGCCTCAGTACCTACGAAGACCTAGCATCATCTAAATGGCGGGGAAAAATTATTATCCGATCCTCCAGCAATATCTATAATCAATCGCTATTGGCTGGGATGGTGGCAAACCTAGGGGTAAAAAGAACTGAAGAATGGGTAAGAGGTTTTGTTGCCAATTTCGCTCGTCCCCCTGAAGGTAATGATACCGCTCAAATTCGGGCTGTTGCCGCAGGAGTTGCCGACTTAGCCTTGGTAAATACCTACTACTTACCTCGTTTAGCCAAGTCTAATAAACCTGAAGATCAAGAAGTAGCAGCAAAAATTGGCGTATTCTTCCCTAACCAAAAAGATCGGGGAACTCACATTAATATTAGTGGCGCAGGCGTTGCCAAAAATGCCCCTAATCGAGTTGCTGCTATTAAATTTATTGAGCATCTAACTGAGTTTGAATCTCAACGACTTTTTGCTTCAGGCGGTTTTGAGTATCCAGTGGTAAAAGGAGTTCCCCTCGATCCAATTTTGGCAGGGTTTGGTAAATTCAAAGGAGATGAAGTCAATGCCTCGGAATTGGGAAAGAATAACCGAACTGCCATTGAGATTATGGATCGAGCAGGTTGGCGTTAAGACAAAGTTCTAGATCGCAGGTATAGACTTTGTAGAAGTAGATCGGAGTTTGGGCTAGTATTAACTAACTCACGATCTACTTTAGTTTAAATATTCCCATGGCATTTTCTTCGGTTATTTGCGCCTTAGGGTAATTCATGTTAGAACTGAAAATCACTCACCTAATAAAAAATATTTCTAATGACACAAGCCGCTCTCACTAAAATTATTAGTCAGCTTGAAGTACTTGAGCCAACAGAACTCAAACAACTAAGTCATGTAATCCAAACTCGTCTAAATAATACTGATAGTTCAATAAAAATGACGGATTTTTATAATTCCATATTAAGTTCTGGCTTTATTCGTCAGGTAAATAAAACCAGATTGGAGCAAATTAAGTACCCTTTAATTCAAGTTCAGGGTAAACCAGTATCAGAAACAATTATTGAAGAACGGTGCTAAATGGCTATCTATTTTTTGGATAGCAGTGCGCTAGTTAAGAGATATATAAATGAGGTTGGTTCAAAATGGATTTGTGACCTTTTTGAGCCTGATTTAGGTAACCAGTTTTTTGTAGCTGCTATTACGAGTGTAGAAATTATTTCGGCAATTACGCGTAGAGCGAAAGGTGGAAGCATTAACCTCACGGGCGCAAAAACTATTGGCATTCAGCTTAAGAAAGATTTTGATTCTCAGTACCAAGTCATCGAAATTTCTGAAGATATTATCAATTCTGCAATTAGCATGGTTGAAACGTATAGTTTAAGGGGATACGATGCTGTTCAACTTGCTTCAGGGCGTGAGTTAAATATTCTATGTGCGGCGAATGACTTACCTGTTGTGATATTTGTCTCAGCAGATAAGGAGCTAAATAAAGCTACATTAATCGAGGGATTAGTAGTCGAAAATCCTAATAATTACCTCTAAAGCCCCATTTTCCTGATCGCAGGTATAGACTTTGTAGAAGTAGATCGGCGGTTGGGCTAGTATTAACTAACTCACGATCTACTTTAGATTAAATATTCCCATGGCATTTTCTTCGGTTATTCGAGCTTTAGGGCGATCGCCGCTCCTTGGTGAATTAGCAACTAAATTAAAAGCAAGTCAAGCTTTACAAGTAGGCGGATTGTCCCGAATTGCCAAGGGTCTAGTGGCTTCGGCTTTAAGTTCAAGTTTAGATCCTAAAGGCAATCTTTTAGTGATCACCGCAACTCTGGAAGAAGCAGGAAGGTGGGCTTTACAACTAGAAGCAATGGGCTGGGCGCAAGTACATTTATATCCTACCTCTGAAGCCTTACCCCAAGAACAGTATACCGAACCCGAGGTGATTTGGGGGCAGATGCAAGTTTTGACCGATTTAGTCAGTCAGCAGAATCGGATTGCTGTAGTTGCCACAGTTAGAGCCTTACAACCCCATTTGCCCACAGTTAAGGACTTTCAGCAGCAATCCCTTGCTTTGGTTACGGGTATGAATTTGGCTTTATCGGAGTTAAGCGATCGCTTGACAGATTTGGGCTACGAACGGGGGAGTTTAGTGGAATCCGAAGGACAGTGGAGCCGACGGGGAGATATTGTCGATATTTTTCCTGTATCTAGTGAAGTGCCTGTGCGTATAGATTATTTGGGGGATCAAATCGAGAGGATTAGGGAATTTGATTTAAGTTCTCAACGGGGTTTAGATACGATCGCAGGGATTATGCTTTCACCCACGAGTTTTAGGAATAGTGATTGTTCGGAATCAATCTTGGGATACTTATCAAAATGTGGGTCAGAAAATTCCCTAGTGGCGATCGATGAATTAGATCAATGCAAAGCCCATAGTCAGAGTTGGTATGATGCGGCGACTTTAGCTTTTTCATCTCATCCTTTAACTGATACTTTAATAGATGAGCTTAATTCTAGGGATGAAGTGATCGAGGTTACGGAACTGGATCGAGTTCAATCCTATCGTCCTTGGTCGGAATGCTTGATCGAAGTAGAACTATTTCATCGTATCTATCTATCTGAAATAGCCGAGGAAAATAAGGGCATTAATCTTGCCAGTCGTGCCATTGCCGCTATTCCCCACCAGTTTGGCAATTTAGCCCGTACACTCAGGGAGTTTCGCGATCAGAATTATCAAATTACCCTAGTTTCTGCCCAGCCTTCCAGAGCCGTATCTCTGTTGCAAGAGCATGACTGCCCCGCCCAGTTTGTGCCAAATTCCCAAGATTTTCCTGCGATCGAAAAGCTCCATAATTCCAGAGTGCCTGTAGCTGTCAAATACTCTGGTTTAGCGGAAATTCAAGGCTTTGTTTTTCCCACTTTTCGGATTTTAATCGTGAGCGATCGCGAGTTTTTTGGACAGCATTCCCTTGGAACGAGTGGCTATGTCAGAAAAAGAAGAGTTGCCGCCTCGAAAAAAGTAGATTTAGATAAACTCTCCCCTAATGATTATGTCGTCCATCGTCACCATGGCATTGGTCAGTTTTTGCGCCTTGAGAGTTTGACTATTAGTAAAGAAACCCGTGAATATTTAGTGATTCAATACGAGGATGGATTGCTGCGGGTGGTTGCGGATCAAGTTGGTTCTCTATCCAGATTTCGTTCGGGGGGGGATACTAAGCCTACACTGAATAAAATGACAGGAAAAGCTTGGGCAAATACGACAAATAAGGTTCGTAAAGCGATTAAAAAGATTGCTTTTGATCTATTAGAACTATATGCTCGGCGATCGCAACAAATGGGATACGCCTTTCCACCCGATATGCCTTGGCAACAAGAGATGGAAGATTCTTTTCCCTACCAACCCACTCCCGATCAACTCAAAGCCACCCAAGATGTGAAGCAGGATATGGAAAGCGATCGCCCGATGGATCGATTAGTGTGCGGAGATGTGGGATTTGGCAAAACCGAAGTCGCAATTAGGGCTTTATTTAAAGCTTTAACCGCAGGTAAACAATCAGCTTTACTCGCTCCCACGACAATTCTTGCCCAGCAGCATTACCACACCATGCAGGAAAGGTTTGCGCCCTATCCCATTAATATCGCTTTATTAAACAGATTCAAAAGCGCATCAGAACGGAAAGATATCATCCAAAAACTAGCGACAGGTGAGTTAGACCTAGTTATAGGAACCCATCAATTACTATCAAAGGATATCGGTTTTAAGAGTTTAGGCTTGTTAGTTATTGATGAGGAACAAAGATTTGGTGTCGCCCAAAAGGAAAAAATTAAAGCTCTCAAAACTGAAGTGGATGTTCTCACCCTTTCGGCAACTCCGATTCCACGCACCCTATATATGTCCCTGTCTGGAGTCAGGGAAATGAGCTTAATTACCACACCTCCACCCTCAAGAAGATCGATTAAAACCCACCTCTCCCGTTACGATCCAGAAGCTATCCGTTCCGCTATTCGTCAAGAACTAGACCGAGGTGGACAGGTATTTTATGTGGTGCCACGCATTGAAGGGATCGAAGAAGTTAGTATCAAAATTAGAGAAATGATTCCAGGCGCAAGGCTGGCGATCGCCCACGGACAGATGCCCGAAGGAGAACTAGAAACTACGATGCTGACCTTTAACAGTGGCGAGGCGGATATTCTGGTTTGTACCACCATTATTGAATCGGGTTTAGATATTCCCCGTGTGAATACAATCATTATTGAAGATGCCCAAAAACTCGGACTAGCGCAGCTTTATCAACTCCGTGGTCGGGTGGGGCGATCGGGAATTCAGGCGCACGCATGGCTTTTTTATCAGGCAAAGGGCGAACTTTCCGAACCAGCGAGACAGAGACTAAGAGCAATTCAGGAATTTACCCACTTGGGATCGGGCTATCAGTTGGCAATGCGAGATATGGAAATTAGGGGCGTTGGGAGTTTACTCGGAGCAGAACAATCTGGGCAAATGGAAGCGATTGGATTTGATTTATATATGGAAATGCTGCAAGAAGCGATCGCCGAGATCAAAGGTTCAGAAATTCCCCAAGTGGATGACACCCAAATTGATTTACCTCTCACCGCCTTTATTCCCAGTAATTATATGCCTGATGCCGATCAAAAAATGTCTGCCTATCGTGCCTTAGCTGCCGTAAGTTCTCGCCGTGAATTGTCCCAAATTTTGGAAGAATGGAGCGATCGCTATGGAGCTGTTCCTGCCGCCGCCCAACAATTAGTAAAGGTGATGGAACTGAAACAATTAGCCAAAAAAATCGGTTTTGCCCGCATTAAACTCGAAGGCAAACAAAATATTATCCTTGAAACCAAAATGGAAGAACCTGCATGGAAAACCCTCCATCAAAGACTACCTTCCCATCTTCAGTCAAGATTCGTATTTCAAACTGGCAAAGCGATCGCCCGTGGTTTAGGTTCTCTTTCCGCAGATAAGCAACTCCTAACTCTGATTGATTACCTAGAAAAAATGCAGGGGGATAATTAATACTTTTAATTTTCTTTTAATTTTTATGTGGGGCGATCGTATTTTGGGAGATTATTAAGCTGATTATTTTAGAGGTTAAGTATTATTAAGGAATGAAAACTAAATAACTTATATATTTGAGCTATGTAAAGGATAAAAAGCTGTAAATCAGATAGGAAGAGGGTTTTATAGGAATAATCACATAACATAGAAACCAAGGTAAGCCTTAGACACAAAAAAGCCTCTAGCCCTATCTGGCAGAGGTTTTAGGTGTATGGGCGATGAGGGACTCGAACCCCCGACAAACTCGGTGTAAACGAGCCACTCTACCAACTGAGTTAATCGCCCTTTTGGGGTTTATATATATTAGCAGAGATGTTAAAAATGACAAGAGTTAGATTTAAACTTTTCTAAAATTAGGCAAATTTGGCTTGTACCTAAACTATATACAGGCAAGAAGAAAATCCTCCTTCTGCTATCATCAAACTACTAGGATCATTAAACAGCATCATTAAAATCGCTACCATGGCTAAAACGGTAAAAACCCAGTACGAAACCATTATTGGACTCGAAACCCATTGCCAGCTTACTACCGAAACTAAAATTTTCTGTGGTTGCTCTACTCGATTTGGGGTAGCTCCTAATGGCAATGTTTGTCCTGTGTGCTTGGGGATGCCGGGGATGTTGCCTGTTTTGAATGAAAAGGTTTTGGAATATGCAGTTAAAGCTGGACTTGCCCTAAATTGTGCGATCGCTCCCCTAAGTAAGTTTGATCGTAAACAATATTTTTATCCAGATTTACCTAAGAATTATCAAATTTCCCAGTTTGACTTGCCGATCGCCGAGCATGGTTGGGTAATGATTGAAATTGAAGATGCCATTACTAAAGAAACTAGCAGTAAGAAAATTGGCGTGACTCGGCTCCATATGGAGGAGGATGCAGGTAAATTAGTCCACGCAGGAAGCGACCGTTTATCGGGATCTAGTCATTCTTTAGTTGATTACAATCGGGCTGGTGTGCCTTTATGTGAAATCGTCTCCGAGCCTGATATTCGCTCTGGGGCTGAGGCGGCGGCTTACGCTCAAGAATTACGCAGAATTTTGCGATATTTAGGTGTATGCGATGGCAATATGCAAGAAGGTTCACTGCGTTGTGATGTCAATATCTCTGTGCGTCCTGTGGGTACGGAAAAGTTTGGAACTAAGGTTGAGATCAAGAATATGAACTCCTTTAATGCCATTCAACGGGCGATCGACTTTGAAATTGAACGGCAAATCGAAGCTTACGAATCTGGCGAAATAGTAATTCAAGAGACTCGCCTGTGGGAAGAAAATACCCAACGCACTATTAGTATGCGGACTAAAGAAGGTGCTAGTGATTATCGCTATTTTCCTGAGCCAGATCTAGTGGCGATCGCTGTTCCAGATGTAACCTTAATTAAATATCGCAGTGAACTACCAGAATTACCTGCATCTAAGCGTCAAAAGTATCGAGAATTTGGTTTAACTGCCTACGATGCCCAACTAATTGCTGACGATCGCTCTGTAGCAGAATATTTTGAAGCGGCGATCGCCCTCGGAGCAGATGCCAAACAAGCATTTAATTGGATTATGGGGGATATTACTTCTTATTTGAAAGAACAAAAGCTCAAAATTGCTGATATTCCTTTAACTCCAACGGTTTTAGCTGAGTTAGTATTTCTAATTACCGATGGCACGATTAGTAGCAAAATTGCCAAGGATATTCTCCCAGAGCTTTTAGTAAATGGTGGTTCAGTCAAAGAATTAGTGAAATCCAAAAATCTCACAGTCCTATCTGGTGAGGCACTAGAGCAAGTTATCGATCGAGTAATTGCCGCTAATCCCAAGGAATTAGAACAATATCGGGCAGGGAAAACCAAACTATTAGGCTTTTTTGTTGGGAAAGTGATGAAGGCTACCAATGGGCAAGCTGCGCCCCAAGCTACAAATCAATTATTGAATCAAAAGCTAAATTCATAGGATTAAATTTCTAGTATGAATATTCCTAAAATCGTTCAAACTCAGCGTCAGTTTTTTAATACAGGCGTGACGAAAGAGCTTAAATTTCGTCAGGATCAGTTAAAGTTATTAGCAAAAATTACTGAGGATAACGATCGCAGAATTTTAGATGCTCTCAAAGCGGATATGCAAAAGCCAGCGATCGAGGCTTATGGTTCAGAGATTTTAATTATTCTTGCCGAGATTAAGTATGTACTAAAACATCTGAAAGCTTGGACAAAACCGCAAAAAGTTCCGACCCCCCTCAGTCAATTTATCGCCAGCAGCTATATTTATGCTGAACCTGTGGGTGTAGTTTTAGTTATTAGTCCGTGGAATTATCCCTTTCAGTTGGCAATTGTACCGATTATTGGAGCGATCGCTGCGGGTAATTGCGCTGTAATCAAACCCTCAGAATATGCACCCCACACCTCAGCCTTATTAGCAGAACTAATTGGTAAGAATTTTGATCCCAAGTTCCTAGCTGTAGTTGAAGGTGAAGCTAAAACTAGTCAGGCACTCTTGGCAGAGAAATTCGATCATATCTTCTTTACAGGTGGTACCGAAGTGGGCAGAATTATCATGGGTGCAGCCGCCAAACATCTTACCCCTGTAACTCTAGAGCTAGGTGGTAAAAGTCCTGCTATTATTGATGCCGATTGCGATCTAGATTTAGCCGCTAAACGCATGATTTGGGGCAAATTTTACAATGCTGGGCAAACCTGTATTGCGCCTGATTATCTGTTGGTGCATGAGTCGGTAAAGTCGGGGGTAATAGCAAAGATTAAGCATTACATCCAAGAATTTTATGGAGATCAACCCCAATCCAGCCCTGACTATGCCCGTATTATTAACGATCGCCAATTCGATCGCCTAGTTAGCTTACTAGAAAATCAAACTCAAATTATTACTGGTGGACAAAGCGATCGCCCCAACCGATATATTGCTCCAACTGTAATTGAGATTAATGATTCAAACTCCAAGATCATGGAGGAAGAAATTTTTGGACCAATTTTACCTGTATTAGCCTATAGAGATTTAAATGAGGCGATCGCTCTAATTAACTCCAAGCCCCGCCCCTTAGCTCTATATTTCTTCTCCAAAAATCAGCAAAATCAAGATCGCATAATTAAAGAAATTTCCTTTGGTGGTGGCTGCATTAACGATACCATCATGCACCTATCAACCCCAGAGCTACCTTTTGGCGGCATTGGTAACAGTGGTATAGGTTCTTATCACGGCAAGGCATCCTTTGATACTTTTTCCCACCGCAAAAGCATCCTTAAAAAGTCGTTCCTGTTTGACCTTAAATGGCGTTACCCACCCTATAAAATTAGCTTTGAGTTAATGAAGAAGTTATTAAAGTAGAAATCTTTTTTCTCATCACCCTTATAGTAGCAGTCAGGTTACTTAGGGCTTAAAAAGCATTTTATTGGGCAGATTAATTTCAAGCAGCCTGTAGCAAATTTTTACAATTTTCAACTTAGACGAATTTTCAGCATGGCGGGAAACAATATATCTACTATCAAATCCTGTTAATGCCAATCATCTTCTTAGTTCAATTCAATCCGCACGGACAGGCAAGTTTTTTGAGAAAGGCTTAATTGAATAATGAAACTCACATTTACACAAGCAAGGTGGAAAGATTATTGATCGCAAAATCTAACCTGAATCCCCACCACAATTATTTACTTTTCCACGGGCGACGGTAGCCAGTAACCCAGAATAAAAGTTACCACCGACCAGACAACCTCAGTATTTTGCCCCTTGTCGATCTGG
>VYKS01000378.1_pt1 | contig 17396 bp, 10 predicted proteins | sample 5114511 | NCBI WGS metagenome assembly VYKS01 (sample SAMN12291795, study PRJNA351875) | freshwater metagenome | isolation source: freshwater lake | place: USA: Michigan, Gull Lake | collected 2011-07-05 | reverse complement strand
TGCGGGCCCTGCAGGACAGCGTGCGGGCGGCCACGGCGGCCGCCACGCTCACGCCGGCCGCCCCGGTCGGTCGCACGCCCGCCAGCTGGACCGACGACCTGTTTCCGCAGTGGGAGTCGGACAGCACGCTGCTGTCCATTCGTCAGGGGCTGGCCGACCGGCCGCAGCTGGTGCGCCACACCGCGACGGGTACGACGCGGCTCCGGCTTCTCGGCCCCGCCAAGGAACCTCCGCTGCTGTCGGTGGGCGGCGGGGTGGCGGCGTGGGTGGAGTATCGCCCCGACCCGCGCTATGCCCTGCGCGGTTACAACGTGATCCAGGTGCACGACCTGGCCACGGGGGCGACGATGCAGGTGGGGGACACCACCCGGTACAGCGCGGTGACGGTGTCTCCCGATGGGGCCCAGCTGGCCGCGATCCAGCAGCACCCCGATAGCGGCATGGCGCTGGTGCTGCTGGGGCGTGACGGGGCGGTACGCCGGCGCGACCTGGCGCCCCCCGGCGACCAGTTGATCGCCCCGCGCTTCACGCGCGACGGCGGGGCCCTGCTGCTGGTACGCAACCGACGGGGGGAAGGGCAGCGCGTGGAGCGATGCCCGGTAGCCGGCGGCGCGTGCACCCCGCTTTCCCCGTGGGCCTTCAACGGTCTGTCTTCCCCCTTCGGGAACGACACGCTGGTGGTGGCCTACCTCCCTGTGGAGGGGCGCGACCAGGTCGTGGCATGGCGCGCCGCCACGGGCACGTGGTTTCAGGTCACCGAACGGCCGGTGGGGGCCATTGACCCAGTGCTGTCGCCAGATGGACGGCGCCTCGCCTTCACCGACCACACGGCCAGCGGCCGACGCATCGCCACGATGAAGCTGGACCCCGCGCAGTGGCGGGAGCTGTCGGTGACTCCCCCCGACCGTCCGCGCGTGGCGGCGTTGGCGGCGCAGGAGGGGGCCCCGTTGCGCCCCGACACCATCGCGGCCGACCGGACGCTGCCGGTGCGCAACCTCTCCCGCTTCGAAGGAGTGTGGAACCCCGTGGGCGTGTCGCTGGAACTCCCCTCCTTGGTCCCTGATCTGGGGGCCACGGTGAACTCGCGCAACGTGCTGGGAACGGTGGGCATCGACGCGGGGGTGCGCTACAACACCCAGGAGCAGGTGTGGGGAGGGCAGCTGGGGGTGACGTACGCCGAGCGGCTCCCGATCGTGCGGGCGTGGGTGGACCAGCGGAGCCGGCGGGACGACTACCCGGCCGCCACCACACCCGCCGGCCAGCGGGAGGGGGGGAGCTGGACGTGGCAGGAGCAGACGGTGGGCGCTGGGGTGGATATCCCTCTCGACTTCACCCGCTCGGCTTATGACACCCGGCTACAGGTGGGCGCGCGCCTGGAGGAGCGCCGCGTGAGCCGCAGCACCCTCCCCGGGTGGTTTGCGCCGGATGCCGGGAGCGTGCGCCCAATCACGCTGGAGCTGCGCGGCGTGCACACCATGCAGTGGATCCGCGACATCATCCCGGAGCGGGGGCAAGCGTTCGAGGCCATGATGCGCCAAACGCCGCTGGGGGGGACCTTCAACGGGACCCAGTGGTACGGTCGGGTGCAGCAGTACGTTCCAGGGGTGGCGCCCAATCACGGGGTGCGGCTGGACGCCGGCGGCGATTGGCAGACGCTGCGTGAGACAGCCACGGAACCACGTCCCTATCGCTTTGCCACACGCCTCCCCTTTGCGCGGGGGTACACGGCGGTGACGGCGCCACAACTGACCCGGCTGAGCGTGGAGTACCACGCGCCACTGTGGTACCCAGACTGGACCCTGGGGTTGGAACAGCGGTTTGGACAGGTGCAGGTGCGGCGGCTGCGCACGACGCTGTTCCTGGACGCGACCACCGCCACCACCCGCACCTTCCCGCAGGGAGTGACTACCTCCGTCACGGAGAACTTCCGGTCGGTGGGAGCGGAGCTGTGGATGGATGCCGCATGGTTTCACCCCTTCCTGCAGCTCCCGGTGGGGGTGCGGTGGAGCTATCGCCTGGACGGGGCGCAGCGCGGGGGGCGGACGCAGATCGTGATCGGGATGCCGTAGGCGCGCTCGCTGCCGGCGCACCGCGCAATGCGTCGTGCCGGGATGATGATGCGCTCGTCGACGGCACGCATCGTGGGCACGCATCGTGGGCACGATGCGTGAACCGTCTACGCGCCCCGTCGTTGCGCCGGTGGCGGTCCCGTGCGTTGGTGGTCACGCCGGTGGGAGGTGCTGCTGGCGAACGCCGAGCAAGCGCTGGCACCGGCGCTCCACACCGTGGGGAGCCTGTTGCCGGTCGCTATGCGCGCGCCGTGCCTCGCGCTGGAGCACACGCCACGTCGCCATCACCACCGGGGCCTGCTCCCACGGCACGACGCGGTGATCGTGAAACACGCCGGCCATGACATGGCAGCACGGCGTGACGAGGGCCGCGGTGGCGCGCGCTGCTGTGGCGGTCATTGGCCGTTGGCGGCCGGATTCTAGTAAGGCGGGCTCTCTGCCGAGATCGATACTATGCCAGCCGTCGCCCGCGATCGCGGAGCAAGCACGCCAACGACCTCCTTCGCCTTGTGCCGCTGCGTGCGCCTGCTGCGTGCGCCTGTTGCGTGCGCCTGCTGCGTGCATGACCGCGCTGGCGCTGCGGCGCATCGTTCAGTGACCAGGTGCGTGCCCGCAACCGGCTCGAGCGCTGGTCGGGGCGGCAGATGGAGTTGCTGGAGGAGATCCATTCACTGATGACGGATGGGGCCATCGATGGCGACCTCGGCGCGCTCGACCGTTGAGCGACCGGCCCGACCCTAAGCGGCCTCGTGCGTTGTGGAAGGAACAGCGATCCCTCGGCCGCGCCACCTACCGCATCGACCGCACCCATCGCCACCTCGGCCGCCCCTTCTGGGCTGACGTTCGCCGCGGCTCCGGCCACGCTACCCAACCCATGCGCCGCAGCCCCGGCGGTATAGATCAACGCGTCGGGCGCCCAACAGAGCGTGTGCAACAACACATCCCCGGCCACACTTCCGTAGGGCACGCTGAGCTCGGCCGAGAGCAGCCAAACACTCCGCAACTCTTTATGGTCGAACCACACGCCACGGCAGCTCGCGCACACGTCGAGCGTCAGGCGTCCATGCTGCCGTCGCGCGAGCGTCTGGTCGCACACCGGACAGGCCAGCTCGTTCTTTCGGCCACACACTTCGCACCGCGGCGCGCCGCGGTCGAGCGGGGTGTGACATCCGTGGCCGTGGGGGTTTGGCGTAGACGGTCGCGGCGGAATGCGTCGCCACAGCTCGGCGGGCATGTGCCGCGTCAGTTGCTGTACCTCGCCGCGTTCGAACCACGCCCCGCCGCAGCGCGGGCAGTGATCGAGGATCACCCCCCGGTGCGGCCGTTGCGTGGTACCTTCTCCACCTGCACACCCAGACCGACCGGGCAGGGGAAACGCGCCTCCAGCGGCCGGCGCGTGTCGGCAGGGGCGACGGGCCTATCACGCATCGGGGAGGCGCCGTGGTGCGTCCGACAGTGCAGCGTTCAGCTGCTCACCGTGGATGGTGTAGCAAATCACGCCGTCCTCGGTGAAGTCGATGTCAGCCGCCTCGCGCCGCACCATCGCATCGAGCCGCTCCTGGACCTGCGAGGTGGGGAGCGCCAGCGCCATTACGACGTCGTTCACCGTCAGGCGACCGTTGTGCTGCCGAGCGAGGCGCTGCAACTCGGACTCGATGGTCTGGTCGCGCAGCTGGCCGATCCGTTCCCGGGAGGTTCGCGTGCCTCGCAGGAGGTTGAACCTCACCACAGCAGGGAGCACCGTGGTCAGCAGCACGGCAAACAAGGCCGTGGGCGAACCCAGCCCTGTCCCCACCCGCATGGAGCCCAGCATCATGAAACCGGCGACAAGGCGGCCGCGGGGAGCCGCCGTCAGGCGCGAGGGAGCGCGGGTACTGCGCGAAGTGGCCTGAGCACTCGGCTACGCGCACGCACAGCAGGTGGTGCACCGCGATGTGAAGCCCGACAACATCCTGCCCGAGGCAGAAGCCGAGTGCTTCGATATGCGTGGCGGATGGGTGAACGGCTACGTCTGCGGCCAGTCAGGATGCTGCTGCACTTGGTTTCAGGGATGTTGTGAGCCCGTGATCATTCTCTGCCCATAGGCCACTTGTGCAATTCGTGGATCTGACGTGCCGCGTCTGCGTTCCGAGTCTCGAGCCATGAACGGTGCGTGCCACGATCGTTGTCGCATGATGGTCAATCCCGCGCCGCCGGGGGCGCTCGCGGCCCGATAGACGACGGCTCGCTGCGCAAGGATTGCGACGTCACGCCCCGTATGCCGATCATCGGGGGCGACGAACTCGATCGCGCTCCGGTGATGGATAAGGGGGTCTCCCGTCACGACGGCTGCGACCCAAGTGCGCGTCGCGTCGAGGGGCGCGAGCCTTGTGGCGCCTTTCACCGTCCGCGACCCCGCCCGCCTCACATCGCGGCATGCCAGTGCTGTCGGCACGATCACGAGCACACCGGGGCCGATGTCAGGGCGCCCCCGGGGGCTCGCCCTGGATCGCCGAGCGGACCATCGCGATCGCGGCGTATACCACCACGGCAATCACCAGCCAGCGCAACAGGCCGATCGGGAGCGACGTGACCAGCAGCGCCGCCACCAGCACCCCGGGGATGCCGCCAATCGTGAGGCCCAGCGCCGGCTGGTTCACCACCCGCCGCCGGCGCACGAACGCCATGCAGCCGAGCATCGCCGCGAACGCGCCGCTCCCCATCATGATTGGAAACGCCGCGCGCGGATCCATGCCGAGGGCACTCAGCAGGACGAACGTGGGGCCGTAATTGCCGATGCCGAGCATGAGCAGTGCGCCGAGTACCACGTTCACGCCGAGGGCGAGCCAGAGGGCGCTGCCGCCAAGCGACAGCGCCGTCCCGCCGACCGGCATGCGATTGAGCTGCACCACCGTCATGAACAGCGCGGCCAACAGCAGCGCCGACCCCATCCCTAGCTGGATCGGTCGGCGCGGCAGACGCGACACGATACCGGCCCCGAGCCACCCGCCCACCAGCGCGGTAACGATCATGAGCAGCAGAAGCATCGGGTCGATCTGGATCGCGGAGATGAAGATCAGCGCCTGCACCGCCACCGGCAGCGCGAGCCCCACGAGCATGGTGGCCGGGAGCCGCTCGTCGGGCACCATGCGGAGCCCCTTGAACGTGGCCGTTGTGGTGGCCAGCGACCCGATGCCGAGGGTGTCGAAGAAGTTCACCAGAAAGCCGATCAGCAGCTGCACCGGCGTGGGCCAGAGCGGCTCCCCCGACGCACGATCGATTGACCGCCACCACCGCCACGAGAGGAGCGCCGCCAGGAAGACGATAGCGCAGAGCAGGACTACGCGAATGTTGGGCATGCGGCCAACCTACCGCCTCGTCGAGGCAGCTGCAGCGGGAGGGGGCACCGACCTCGAGGCGCATCCCGCGCCTCGTCGCAAAGCGCACCGCGATTGTCCCGGAGGCGTGCGGTGCCGCCATCCCGCCGCGCCGGGCATCGGTTGCGGGGTCGATCGGGACGAAGAGACCACGGCCGCAGAGGGAAGTGCTCGAGTCTGCGGTCGGCGATGATCGTCGCCACTGCAGTGGCCCGGGCGTTCCCGGACGTCAGCCCCCGGCCGACCGCCCACCTTCCGAGTCAGCCGCGCACGCGGCGGCGGCGATCCGAAGCCAACAGCCGGTGCGACGACGCACCAGCCAGTGGCGGCGCGAGTGGATCAGCGGCCGTTCGTGGAGTGCCCCCCAGTACGCCCGTCCCCTCGGCGCCGGCGCGTGCCACGAGCGGCAGGAGCTGGCGCAGGCGCGCGGCGCCGGCGCGCACCGACGGAAAGCCGATGGTGACAGCGCCCACCGCCGCCCCAGTGTGGTCCCAGACCGGCGCGCCCATGCCGCACACGTCGGAGTACCATTCGCCGCGGGCAATAGCGATCCCCGTGGCTCGAACATCATCGAGCTCGTCCATGAGCGTGGCCGCCTCCGAAATGGTTGCGGCGGTGTAGCGCGTGAGCGTGTCCCCGAGCAGCGCGCGCCGCTCCCCGTCGGGGAGCCATGCCAGGAGGACCTTGCCGGCAGCGGACGCGTGCAGGGGCGGGTGTCCTCCGAGGACGCCCGGGACCACCAGCGGCTGTGGTGCATAGACGATGTCGACCGTCGTCGCGACGGCGCCAGAGCGGACAACCAGCGTGGCACACTCACCCGAATCGCGCGCCAGGCGAATCAGGACGGGGTGCAGCGCACGTTGCAGCGGGGAGGACTGCTGGGCGAGTGCGCCAAGCGCCGCCAAGCGGATCCCCAGCCGATATCGCCCGGTTCGCTCGTCATAGTCGAGAAAGCCAGCCTCCTCGAAAGTGCGGAGCAGCCGATAGACCGAACTGCGGGGCCGCCCCAGGTGTTCAGCGATCTCGAGCGCGGCGAGTTCGGGGGTGCGGTCGCTGAACAGCGCAAGCACGGAAGTGAGGGTGGCAAGCATGGCGGGGATTGGAAGGCGCGGCGCGCCAGCGCCGTGAGGAGGCAAGCTAGAGGTCCGGGCGGGAGCGAGGAAAGGCGGGAGCGGCAGCATGCGGCGTGGTCGTCCGTCACTCCCACAGCACGTCGAAACGAGGCGGGTTGCAGACCTGGTGCCTGGGAGGGCGCCCGGGGCGCTCCGGAGCGAGCAGGCTGCCTGGTCGCCGGCTGTGCACCGGGTCGTGGTACGCCACCCAGCATGCACGGCACCATCGCCCCTGCCGGTAGTGGCACGCCTCCCGCACCATCGCCCCCGGTACAAAACGGCGGCACGTGGGCACGACTGGCACGCAACGCCAGGTTCCCCTCACCCCCCACCACGCGCATCGGCGTCGAGCTGGCCGACGCCCCGGTCGCCGGCTCGAAGAGCTGCAGGCGGTGAAAGATCGGGGAGGGATCGTCGGCCCGTTGGTGGACGGAACGGGGAGTCCCGATCGGGAAACGTGAGGGATCGAACATGGGGCAGCTGGGATCGCGAGGAGATGGAGCGGGAGCCCTGACGGCCGCGGGGACCGCAGTGCACCGGGCATGCCCCCCTCCGGCAACTGCGGGACAGTTGCCCAACCAGGGACCGGAGGCGCTTGCTTGCCGAAGGACGTCAACCGAGGTACGATAGCAGGCACGATTTGAGACTTGATCTCAATATATGAGATCAATAGGCCCCGCGCCTCCCACTGGTCCCCACGTCCCATGCCTCGTCCCATTCCTCACGCCCACGTAGCCGCCCTGTTCTGGGGCGGCGGGATGGCCGTCTTCGCGGCCGCCGCGGCCCCTGCCTTTGCCGATTCGCCGGCAGACCGAGGGGGCGCCACGATGGTCATCCCGCGCCTGCAGGCCGATTCCATCACCGGCACCGTGACCGATACCCGCGGGCGTCCCGTGCCGGGCGCGCGGGTCGTCGTGGTGGGCACCAGCACCACGGTGCTCACCGACCCCCGTGGCCGCTTCCGCCTGACCGGGATCGGCGGCACCGATCGGACCGTGCGCGTCACGGCCATCGGCTATCAGGCACAGTCCCGCACCTTTGGCGCGGGAAGCGCCACGCTCGCGTTCACACTCAGCGAGCTGTCGGTGAATCTCGACGAGGTGGTGGTCACCGGCACGGCCGGCACCGCGGAGCGCCGCGCGGTGGGCAACGCGATTACCAAGATCGATGCCCGCGGCACCCTCGAGCGGATGCCGGTGACCGACGTGTCGCAGCTGATGAACGGCCGCGCCTCCAATGTGGTCCTCACGGCCAACTCGGGCATGGCCGGCGCCGGAACCAAGGTCAATATCCGCGGCCGCAACAGCCTCGCCCTCACCGGGGCCCCGCTCGTGTACGTGGACGGCATCCGCATGGACGCGGCGCAGGCCTCGGGCCCGGCCATTCAGGGGGCCAACGTCGTCTCCCGCCTCAACGACATCAACCCGGCCGATATCGAGTCCATTGAGATCATCAAGGGCCCCGCCGCCGCCACACTCTACGGCACCGAGGCCTCCAACGGCGTCATTCAGATCATCACCAAATCCGGGCGCGCCGGGGAGAAGGCCCGCTTCAACTTCACGGCGGATCAGGGGACGAACGAGTTCGCGGACCCGGCCGGACGCATCCCCACCAATTATGCGCGCTCGCCGCAGGGGCAGATCCTCTCCTTCAACGCCGTCGAGAACGAACGGACGCTGGGCAACAGCATCTGGCGCACCGGCCAGTTCCAGCGGTACGCGCTCGGCATCGATGGCGGATCGGGGCCGGTCAGCTATCGCGTGGGTGGGGTGCTGCAAGAGGACGAAGGGATCGACCTCAACAACCGGCAGCAGCAGTCGTCGCTCCGCGCCAACCTGCAGTTCCTCCCGCGCCCCTCGCTCACGGCGCGTCTCGACCTTGGCGTGGTGACCGGCAAAACCAGCTTCGCCCCGCAGGAAGGGGCCGGCGCCCCGCTCTTCAGCGCCCTCAACGCCAACCCGCTCACTGCAGGTACCCCCAGCCGCGGCTTCTTCGCCGCGCCTCCCGAGGTACTGTATGGTGTCAACGATGTCTTCCAGCTGCTGCAGCGCACCACCGTCTCCGCGCAGCTGCAGCACCAGCTGGGGAGCCGCCTCACGCAGCGGCTCAACATCGGCGCTGACCTTGTTCAGGAGAACAACCAGAACATCGTGCGTCGCATGACCCCCGACCAGGCGCGTTTCTTCAGCCCGGCCGTTGCGGCGGGGCGCAAGGATGTGCAGCTACGCGACGCGCGCACCAACACGCTGGACTACAGTGCCACGTACAACGCCACTCTCCGCGACGGGCTCGCGAGCCAGACCAGCGTGGGCGCCCAGTACTTTGGCCGCCTTACGCGCCTCACCACCGTCAGCGGCCAGCAGTTCCCCGCGCCGGGGCTCAGCACCATCCTGGGCACGTCGGTGCGCACCGGTGGCGACGACTTCATCGAGAACACCACCATCGGGACCTATGCCCAGCAGCAGCTGAGCTGGCGCAATCGGCTCTTCGTGACTGGCGCCATCCGCGTGGACAACAACAGCGCCTTCGGCACCGACTTCCAGGCGGCGACCTATCCCAAGGTGAGTGCCAGCTGGGTCGCCAGTGAAGAAGCGTGGTGGAAGCAGGGCGTGGTGAACACCTTCAAGCTGCGCGCCGCATACGGCGCGGCAGGGCAGCAACCGGATGCGTTCGCGGCGCTGCGTACGCTGGGGCCCGTGACCGGCCCCGGCGATCAGCCGGCCCTCACCACCCAGGCGGTGGGCAACCCCGACCTCAAGCCGGAACTCGGCACCGAGCTGGAGCTGGGCTTTGATGCGGGGCTTTTCCAGGACCGCGTGGCGCTGGAGTTCACCTGGTTCCGACAGGATCGTCGCGACGCCATCGTGCTGGCACCGGTGTCCCCCTCGAGCGGCTTCATTGGCACCCGCTTCACCAACCTGGGCGCCATTCGCAACGACGGCTTCGAACTGCGTACGACGGTGGCGGTGCTCAATGGTGAGCGACTGGGGTGGGACCTGACGGCCACGCTCAACTCGAACGAGAACGAGATCACCGATTTGGGCGGGCAACCACCGATCTTTGTGGGTACCTTCCCGCGCGCCCAGCAGCACCGCGTTGGGTTCCCGGTCGCGGCCTTCTTCGGACAGCGGCTGGCCAGCGCCACGCTGGACGGCAACGGGCAGGCCACCGACCTGCAGTGCGAGACCCCCACCGGGCCTGCCCCCTGCGCCACCGCACCACTGACCTTCCTCGGCCGCTCCACCCCCAGGTACGAGGGCGCGGTGACCTCCACCGTGCGTCTTGGACAGCGGCTCCGGCTGTACACCATGGTCGATTTCCGGCAGGGGATGCGCCGCTTCGACACCAACCTCTGGGCACGCTGCACCGTGTTCCGGCTGTGCCGCCAGAACTACTTCCCGCAGGAGTTCGACCCGCGTGAGGTGGCGTACGCGCAGCGCGGCAGCGCGCTCGTGCTCACCAGCGGGTTCATCAACGATGCATCCTTCGCCAAGCTGCGTGAGGTCTCGGTGTCGTACGACCTCCCCGACGCCCTCGCCCGGCAGCTGCGCGCCTCGCGCGCTTCGCTGCTGCTGGCCGGCCGCAATCTCTACACCTGGACCCGCTGGTCGGGGCTGGACCCGGAAACAGAGCAACCGGGCGGCTTCGGCGAGCTCACCGCCAGCGAGCAGGCGAACCTGCCGCTCCCGCGGCAGCTGCGGTTCTCCCTCAACCTGACCTTCTGAGGCGCCCGGTGCTTATCTCCATGAATTCCCGTACCCGCGCCATGCGTGCGGCCGTGCGCGCCAGCGCCCTTTCGCTTCTCGCCGCCACGGCGGCGTGCAGCTCCCTCCTGGAAGTGGACGTCCCCAGCCGCGTCCCCGCCGCTGACGCCATCGTCCCGGCGAACGCGGCCATCCTCATGAACTCCGTGATCGGCGAGTTCGAATGCGCCTTCGGCGGCGCCGTCGTGAGTGGCGGTACGCTGGGTGACGAACTCGCCAACTCCTCCACCGGCAACACCACCTGGCAGGTGGACCGCCGCGACATCGCCACCAGCTCCACCATCAGCACCGGCGGCTGCGGCGGGCTCGGCCCCTTCGGGGCCCTCAACGTCACGCTCTGGCTCTCCGGTGAGTTGCAGAAGGGGCTCGAGTCGTGGACCGAGGCCCAGGTCACCAATCGCCGCCAGCTGCTGGCCACCAACGCGGCGTACGCCGGCTATGCGCTCCTCCTGCTGGGAGAGCAGATGTGCACCGCCACCATCGCTACGGGCCCGGAACTGCCCAAGGCGCAGGTGTGGACGCGGGCCGAGGAGCGCTTCACGGCAGCCATTGCCGACGCGCAGGCCAGCAACACCGCGGACATTCTCTCCATGGCCTACCTGGGGCGCGCCCGCGCCCGCCTCAACTTGGCGCGCCTCGCCGAGGCGGCCGCCGATGCGCGGGCGGTCTCCGCGAACTTCGTGCGGAACGCCACCTACTCCAGCGCGGACCCCCGCCGCTTCAACCCGGTGTTCAACAACAACAACCAAGGGGCGGGGCTCACGGTGGGACCGGTGTACCGGGCCTTGACCTTCGCCGGCGTGCGCGACCCCCGGGTGCCCGTCACCAATGCCAACCGTACGGGGGCGAACAACTCGGACTCGCTGTTCGTGCAGACCAAGTACACGAGCTTCGGCGCCCCCATTCCCATTGCCAAGTGGGCAGAGGCGCAACTAATCATCGCTGAGGCGGAGCTGGCAGTGGGCAACGTGACGGCGGCCGTCGCGATCATCAATACACTTCATGCCCGAACCACTCCCGCCCTGCCCCCCTTTGCTTCCACCTCGGCGGCCGAAGTGCGGGGCCAGCTTATCTACGAACGGCGGGCGGAGCTGTTCCTGGAGTCGCAGCACCTGGGTGACTACCAGCGTCTGTCCCTCCCGTTCGTGCCGGCGACGGGCGCCCCGTTCCCCTTTGGTGGTGGCTTCTTCGGGACCAATCGCTGCTTCCCACTCCCCGACCTCGAGCGCACCACCAACCCCAACCTGAACGGCCTGCGATGACCCTTCGTACCTGCCACCGGGCGCTTGCCACTGGCGTGCTGCTGTTCGCGGTATTCGTGCAGCCGGCGCTGGAGCCGGCCGGGGTGGCGGCGCAGGGGCGCGGCCGGATGCAGGCCTCCGGGGGCGTGGCGAGGGGGGACAGCGCCCGCATCACCGCCATTGCCGACGCGCTGTGGACGCGCATCGTCGCCAATGAGGCAGGGGTGCGCCTGCGTACGGGGGTACCGGTGCGGCGCCTGCCGGTCCCGTTGCAGGAGCAAGCGGAGGAGGACGCGGACTTCGGGCGGCGCATCCTGGCGCAGCTGGACAGCGTTGGGGCGCCAGCCGTGGGGAGTGAGGCCTGGAGCCTGGCGGCCGTTACGCGGGCGCGCGCCATGGAAATGGCCGACGAGGCGGACGCCTTCTGGTTCCGCAACCCGGTTTCCCCTTATGGCAACGGGTTCGTCGGCGTGCACGCGATCCTGGGTGCCCAGCGTGTTGCGACCCCCGATGACTTGACTCGCTACCTTGACCTGGCCGGACAGTATGCCGGGGTCGTGGATGCGGTGCATGGCTACTTGCGGGGGCAGGTGCGGCATGGGTACTGGATGCCGAAGCCCGAGGTGACGGCGGCCGTCACGCTGCTGCGGCAGTTCCGCACCGAGCCCGCGCGGAGCCCGCTGGCCGTGGCCGAGTCACGGTTGCGCGGAGTGCGCGCGCAGGACAGCACGGCCGTGGCGCGCTTTCAGGAGCAGCTGGCCGCCGAGGTGGTCGAGCGGGCGAACCCGGCATTCGACCGGCTCATCGCGTGGTTGGAGGGCCCGTATTTGGCGCAGGCCCCCGTCACCGTGGGGCTCGCGCAGTATCCCGGCGGGGAAGCGCACTATCGTCGACTGGTGCGCGCCTCGCTCACGTTCGACCGGACCCCCGAGCAGATCCACGAGCTGGGGCTCCGCGAGATCGCGCGCATCACCGCCGAACTGGACTCCATCCGTCAGACGCTCGGGCGTGCGGGGGGGGAGACGGCGGAGCATGCGCGCACCCGTGAGGCGTTCCATCAGTACCTGCGCACGGCCCCGCGCTTCGTGCCCGCCTCCCCCGACGTCATGCGCGAGAAGATGCTGGGGCATCTGGCCGCTCTGCGTCCCCGATTGGGGGAGCAGTTCGCCGACCTCGCACGTGCCCCGTACGATGTGCGACGACTGGACCCGGCACTGGAGGCCGGGATGACCTACGGCTACTACCGCCAGCCATCCGCCGCCGACTCCACCGGGGTGTACTTCTTCAACGGCGGGCAGCTCGCGCAAAAAACCACGGTGTGGTTCGAGGGGCTGGCGTACCACGAGATCCACCCGGGGCACCACTTCCACCTGGCGCTGGTGCGGGAGGTGCTGGCCAACACGCACCCGTTGCGCCGCAACTATGCCAGCACTGCCTACACCGAGGGGTGGGGGGAATACGCCGCCGCACTGGCTGAGCTGATGGGGGGCTATCGCGATCCGTACGACCGCTACGGGCGCCGCATCATGGAGCTCTACAGTGCCGCGCGCCTGGTGCTCGATACCGGGCTCAATCTGCTCGGATGGAGCCACGAGCGCGGGCTGGCCTACCTGCGCGCCAACTCGGTGATCTCCGACGCCGAAGTGGCGTCGGAGGTGCTGCGCTACTGCTGCGACATTCCCGGCCAGGCGCTGGGTTACCGCATGGGGATGCTGACGTTTCAGCGCCTGCGTTCACGCGCTGAGCAGGCATTGGGTCCGCGTTTCGACCCGCGCGCCTTTCACCGGGTAGTTCTGGCCGACGGTCCGCTGCCCTTCTTCGCGCTCGAGCAGCGTGTGGACGCGTGGCTGGCGCAGCAGCAGGGCGCGCGTTGATTCCCCGGGGGCCCAGCCAGCCCTCACCCTCACCACTGGTCGCGTCCGTGTCACCGTCTCCACATCGTCCTGCAGCCCCCCGCGCGCGTACCGCCGCCGTGTTCGTTGGCGCCCTCGTGGCCACATCATCGCTGGCCACGCCAGTGGTGGCGCAGACGACCCCGATCAGCCCGGCGCGTCGCGTGGTCTACGACGCCTACCTCGATTTCGATCAGCTCGTTCAGGGCGGCCGGGTGGTGCCAGGGTGGATCCCGGGCGGCACCAGTCTCTGGTACGCCGACGGCGGCCCCAACGACCGGGTGCTGCAGCGCGTGGAGCTGGCCACCGGACGCACGACGCCGCTGCTGGATGCCGAGCGGCTGCGCCGCGCCCTCGTCGAGCGGCTGGGCCACGAGCCCGCCGGCCGTGGGGTGCCGTTTGCCCAGGTGGCGTTCACCGCGCCGCAGCAGCTGCGCTTCGAGCTGGAGGGGGACAACTGGCAGCTGGAGCTCGCCACTTATGCGCTGACGCGGCTACCGCGCCCCACCGCCAACGAGGGCGATCGACTGGCCACCAGCGAACTGACCCGCCAGCGGCCGCAGCCCTTCTGGCAGGAGTCCTTCACCGGCGGCGGCGAAACGCGCAATCTCGAGCGCCGCTCGCCCGACGGCCGCTGGTACCTCGGCGTGCAGGGGCCTGACATCGCCCTGCGCTCGGCGACCGACGGGCGCACCCTCATGCGTACCACCGACGGCACCGCCGATTCACTGTGGACCGTGGAGACGCGCCGCTGGGAACCGTGGTCCCCCAGCGGAACGCGCTTCGTGGCGCAGCGCAACGATGTGCGCGGCATGCAGACGATGCTCGGCGCGCAATGGCTCAAGATGTTCGTGGAGCCGCTGGAGACGCGGTGGACGCGGGCGGGCGGCGTGCTGCAGGTGCCCTCGTTGTATGTGCTGGACGTGGTGTGGGGGCGCCCGGTGGCGTTGCAGCTGGGGGACACCCGCGACAGCTATCTCGAGGTCATGGGGTGGCTCCCCGACGAATCCCGCATACTGGTGGCCAAGTACGATCGGTTGCTGCACGGGGTGGAGGTATGGTCCGCAGACCCGTCCACTGGCGAGGCCCGCGTCATCATGAGCGAACGCTCCCCCACCTTCCTCACCAATCACCACGAGGTGGTGTGGGGGGATGACTTTCCGTGGACGCTCCTTCCTGATGGTACGGGGTTTCTCTGGCGCTCGGAGCGCGACGGATGGGATCACCTGTACCGCTACGACCTGAACGGCCGCATGGTGGCGCGCCTCACCCAGGGCAGCTTCCCCGTGACGTCGGTGGTGCGCGTAGACCTGCCCCGCGGGTGGGTGTACTTCCTGGCGCAGGGTGACCCGGCGCGTCCGTACGATCGGCATCTGTATCGGGTGCCGCTCGCGGGCGGCGGCGCGGCCCAGCGCCTCACCGAGGGGGCGGGGATGCACGAGGTGACGATGTGCCCGCTGGCCGACTGCTTCGTGGACACGTGGTCGTCCCCCGCCGGCGCACCGCGCACGGCACTGCGGCGAGCCGACGGGACCTCGGTGACCGCGCTGGGAGAGGCCAGCCTCGACCGTCTGCGTCGCGTGGGGTGGACCCCGCCGCGCGAATACGTCGTGAAGGCCGCCGACGGGAGTACCGACCTGTGGGTCACCATGTACCTCCCCTTCGACTTCGACAGCACGCGCACGTATCCCGTGGTGGAGTTCCTCTACGCGGGGCCGCAGATCGCGGTGCGCCCCACCACCTTCGCGGAACCCGGACCGGCGCAGTACAACCGCGCACTTGCCAATCTGGGCTTTGTGGTGCTCACGCTCGACGCGCGCGGGACCCCCGGACGCTCGAAGGCGTTCCACGATATCGTGTTCCGGAAATGGGGCACCTTCGAGATCGCCGACCATGCGGGCGCCATTCGCCAACTGGGGGCACGGCTCCCCTTCATGGACCTCACCCGCGTGGGCATCTGGGGTCGCTCCTGGGGCGGGCACTACGCGCTGCGCGCGCTCGCGCAGGCCCCCGACCTCTACTCGGCGGCCTCGGTGGAGGTCCCCGGCTTCGATCCCGTGGGCAACCAGCTGTATGAGACGTACCTCGGGCTGCCGCAGCAGAATGCGACGCTGTACGATCAAGCCAATGCCATTCTGCTGGCCCCCAAGGTGCGCGGTCACCTGCGACTCATGAGCGCCCTCAGCGATGTGGCCACCTTCCCCGAAACGATGCGCATGTCGGAGGAGCTGGTGCGGCTGGGGTTCCAGCACGATCTGTCGATCTTCGCCAACTCGGGTCATGGTCAGGTCGGACAAACGGCCCGCTACAACGACGAGCAGCGCACGCAGTTCTTCGTGCGGCACCTGCGCCCGTGACCCTCCACTGACTCGCTCATGACCATGGCCCGTCGTATGCGCCACGCGCTTCCGTTCGTCGTCGCCCTCGCGGCGACCATTGCCCCCACCTCGTCACCCGGGCAGGTGCCCGACGCCACCCATCTGGTGGCGCAGCGCACCATTACCATCGATCGGACGGCGATGGCGGTGTGGCCGCACATCGTGGAGTCGGCGGCGTGGAAACAGGGGAACCGTCTCACGCACGCGGGGGGACCGTGGGGCGCTGCCGGCGAGGTATTCGCCGCACGCCCGGCGGCCGGGGGCGCGCCGGACTACTACCTGGTAAACGCGGAACTCGTGCCCTACCGCCGTCGCACCATGAAACTGGTGGGTACGGATGGTACGCTCATCGGGTTCGCGACCTATTCGCTCGAGGAGCACGACGGGCGCACCACGGTGCGCTACGACGTCTTCGCGGAAACGCGTCTGCCGGCGGGGCTGACGCCCGGGGCGGTGGACACCGCGCGGGCGCGTGCCGCGGCGGGGCAGCGCGCCTCGGCGCAGCGTTTCGACGCAGAGCTGGCGGCGCTCAAGCGGCTGGTGGAGGCGGGGCCCCCGGAGCGCACGGGCTACGCCACGACGCCCGACGGCGTCCGGCTCTGGTACCGCGAAGTGGGGCGCGGCTCCGATGTGGTGCTGGTGAATGCGGCCAACTACTTCGCCGCCAGTCTGGACGCACTGGCCTCCGACACGCGACGCGTGGTGACCTACGACGTCCGGGGACGCGGACGCACCGACTCGGTGCCACCGGACAAGATGGGGATTCTCGAATTCGATGCCCTCGACCCGGAGGTGATTCGCCAGGCCGTGGGCGCGGACAAGGTGACCATGGTGGGGTGGTCGGGCGGCGCGCTGGCAGCCTATCGCTACGCCGAGCGGTTCCCGGCGCGCGTTGCGCGGTTGGTGCTGCTGACCCCGGTAGGGCCGCGCTTTTCGCCGTGGTGGGAGGACATGCGGAAGAACTCGGCACCGCGTATAGACCCCGCAGTGCAGCAGCGCATGGCCGCCCGCGTCGCCACCGGCGAGTTTGCCGGCGACGAGGTGGGGCGGTGTCGGAGCGGGGCATGGATGGGGCTGCGCACCAACTGGCCCGACTCCACCCAGTGGTATCGCGCGCCCGATGTGTGCGACTCGCCCAACGAGATCGGGTCGCGCTACAACGATTTCGTGCCTCGGCTCATTGCCAAGCTGGGATTGTTCGACTTCCGCGAGGGACTGTCCCGCTTCCGGCTGCCCCTGCTGGTCGTGCATGGTGACCGCGACAATCCGCCACTCGGCGGGAGCCAGGAGTGGGTGGCCGGCATGGCGCAGGGACGCCTGCTGGTGATGCCCGGCATGGGGCACTGGCCGCAGTATGAGCGACCCGCCGAGTTGCTTGCGGCGCTGCGCGCCTTTCTCGACGGCGGTTGGCCCACGGGCGCGGTGGCGGTGCCCAAGGCGCCAGCGGCGAAGGCACCATGATCGCCCTCCGAAACGCCCTGTCACGGATCGCCGCGGCCGGTCTGACCATGGCGGGCCTGTGGAGCGCGCCCTTCACCGCCCTGCCGGCGCAGGGGGCGGCCACCGACGACGCGGCGCTGCGCC
>VYKS01000375.1_pt1 | contig 17445 bp, 19 predicted proteins | sample 5114511 | NCBI WGS metagenome assembly VYKS01 (sample SAMN12291795, study PRJNA351875) | freshwater metagenome | isolation source: freshwater lake | place: USA: Michigan, Gull Lake | collected 2011-07-05 | reverse complement strand
GGTGCTCGCGGGCCTTATCGGCGTCTTGAAAGATCGGCGAGGTCAGATTCATAGCGTCGGCTCCTGACAGCTAACCTAGCCGTCAGAGCTGCTTTGTCAAGTATATAACTCCCCCCCCTTGGGAGAGGGTTTCTGTTTGCGCGCCGCCACGGCCAGGGACTTCCGCGCCCAGTCCAGCAGGAGCTCCTGGTCGTCCAGCGCCTCGGCGGGCGCGGTCCAGTAGGCCATGGTCTTGCCGTCCTCGAACGGCGCGAAGGCCTCTGAGCCGGCGGCCTCAAACTCAGGCTTGAGGGCCTCGTCGCCCTTGAGATAGAGCACGTCGTCGGCGATCAGGGCGAAGAACAGGCCGTTCGCATAGACGCCGACTCCCCCGAACATGCGCCGGGCGCTGACCTGTCCCAGCGGGGCCAGCAGCTCCAGAACGAAGTCCTTGTAGTCGTCGGATACCGCCATGACCGTCACCGTCCGCCCCGCCACGCCCGCCGATGCGAGCCTGATCCATCAGTTCATCCTCGATCTGGCCGAGTATGAGAAGCTGCTCGACACGGTCCAGGCGACGGAGGCCGACACGGCGGCGGCCCTGTTCGGCGACAAGGCCCGGGCCTTCGCCGACATCGCCGAGATCGACGGGGAGCCGGTGGGTTTCGCCCTGTGGTTCTACAACTACTCGACCTTCGTCGGGCGACACGGGATCTATCTGGAGGACCTGTTCGTGCGCCCATCGGCGCGGGGGGCGGGGGCGGGCAAGGCGCTGCTGGCCAACCTCGCCAAGCGTTGCGTCGACGAGGGCCTCGGGCGGCTGGAGTGGTCGGTGCTCGACTGGAACGCCCCGTCGATCGCCTTCTATGACAGCCTCGGCGCCGCGGCGATGGACGAATGGATCATCCGCCGCCTGACGGGCGAGGCGCTACGCAAACTGGCGGGCGCGTAGGCCGCCCCTACCCCGCCAGGGTCTCCAGGAACCGCACCGGCTCGCCCTTGCCCTCGGCGATGATCTCGTCGTCGCGCATCACCACGATCCCGCGCACGATGGTCGCCACGGGCCAGGCCTTGGCTTCGAAGCCGTCGAACGGGGTCCAGCCCGAGCGGGTGGCCATCCAGTCGTGGGTGATGACCCGGCGGGCCTTCATGTCGACGATGGTGAAGTCGGCGTCGAAGCCCTCGGCGATGCGACCCTTGTCGGCCAGGCCGAAGATGCGGTTCACGCCGTGGCTGGTGAGATCGACAAAGCGCTCCAGGGAGAGCTTACCGTCAACCACGTGGGTCAGCATGATCGGGACCAGGGTCTGCACCCCCGGCATGCCCGACGGCGAGGCCGGATAGGGTCGCGCCTTTTCCTCGCGGGTGTGCGGGGCGTGGTCGCTGCCCAGGACGTCGGCCACGCCGGTGTCGATCCCGCGCCAGATCCCGGCCACGTGGTCGGCCTCGCGGATCGGCGGGTTCATCTGGGCGAAGCCCTTCAGGCGCTCATAGGCCTCGGGCGCGACCAGGGTCAGGTGCTGGGGCGTGACCTCGACGCTGGCGACGTCCTTGTTCTGGGCCAGGAAGTCGATCTCTTCCTTGGTCGTCACGTGCAGAACGTGGATGCGCTTGCCGAGGCTCTTGGCGATGCGGACCAGGCGGTGGGTCGACTGCAGGGCGGCCTGGGCGTCGCGCACCTCCGGGTGGCTGGTCCAATCGCCGGGCCGGGCCAGGCTGCGGCGTTCGGCCAGGCGGTACTCGTCCTCGGAGTGGAAGGCCGCGCGACGGTTCACGTGGCGCAGCACGTTCTCGACGCCCTCGTCGTCCTGCACCAGCAGCGAACCCGTCGAGGCGCCCATGAACACCTTGATGCCGCAGCAGCCCGGCAGGCGCTCCAGCTCGCCCAGGAAAGTGGCGTTCTCATGGGTGCCGCCGACATAGAAGGCGTGGTCGGTGTGCATCCGCCCTTTGGCGCGCGAGAGCTTGTCGGCCAGGGCGTCGGCGTCCGTAGTGGTCGGCTCGGTGTTGGGCATCTCGAAGACGGCGGTGACGCCGCCCAGGGCCGCGCCGCGCGAACCGCTTTCCAGGTCTTCCTTCCACTCCAGGCCCGGCTCTCGAAAGTGGACCTGACTGTCGATGACGCCCGGCAGGACCGTCAGGCCCGTGGCGTCGAACACCTCGCCGGCGCTGGCCTGGGACAGGTCGCCGATCGCGACGATCTTGCCGCCGCGCACGCCGATGTCGGTAAAGCCTCGCCCGGCGTGGTTCACCACCTCGCCGCCACGCACGATCAGGTCGAAGGTCTGGGTCATGGGACGGCTCCGGAGGGTTTCCGGCGATCTAGGACGATCGCTGACCACAGGCAACCGTTTGGTCCCGCCCTCAGGGCTTTTGCGGCGCCGGCTTGCTGAGGTCGAACGCGACGCGGAACAAACGGTTAGGCCGCGAAAGCTCATAGGTGAACTGGCTGTCGGTGAGCCCCAGCGTCCAGACATTGGTGTTCGAAACCGTCCGGTTCAGCCGGGTGAACAGGGCCTTGGACTCTTCATCGACCGGGAAGCGCTGGGCCTGGGCGGTTCCAGGCTCCAGCGTGTCGCCGCCATAGCGCGACAGCTCATCCTCGACGCCGTCGGTGTGGCGATGATCGTGCTTGAGGCGCAGTCGGCCGTCGTCGAGCCGCGTGATGATCCAGGTGCGCGAGCGATCCTCGCCTACGCGGAACGGAATGCGGATCTGCCGAGCGTCGCAGTGGGCGACGGTCATGACCAGCTCGGCCTTGCGGAACGTCTCGTCGGCCGCGTCGCCGGCCACGACCCGGCCTGCGAAGGTCTTGCCGCACAGCGCGCTCAGGCGATCGAAGAACTGCTCGCCCGGGCTTCCGGCCAAGACCGCAGTCGGCGCCAGGGCCAGAGCCGCGCAGAGGGCGATCAAGGATTTCATCGAAGTCTCCTGGTCCGCGCTCTGTTCGGTTCAGTCGCGATCGGGCTGGGCGGCGTCTTCGAGCTGGCTTTCCGCATCGCCTTCACCGGCCGGGGCGGAAGCCGCGTCAACGGGCGCGTCCTCGACAGGAGCTGCGGCGTCCTCGACCTCCGGATCCGGCGCGGCGCCAGGTCCCTCGACTGCGGCGTCGCTCGCATCGGATGCGACAGGCGCCGCAGGAACGGTCCCGCCGACCTTCGCCAGCAGCGCCTTGGCCGCCTTGAAGACCGTCGCCACCGGCAGGTCGCTCATGTGGCGGATGGCCTGGGACAGCTCCGGATCGATGGCCAGGAACTGTTCGAACGTCCGTGGGCCGCGCACCGCCACGGCGTGCTCGCCCCACGGCGCGTAGCGGCGCTCGTCGGAGGGGCCGAACAGGCCGATGGTCGGCGTTCCGGCGGCGGCGGCGATGTGCATCAGGCCCGAATCGTTGCCGATGAACAGGCTGGCGCGCTTCAGGCACGCATAGGCGGTCAGCAGGTCGACCTTGCCGGTGAGGTCGATGGTGCGGCCACGCGCCGAGGCCATGCGCAACTCCTCGACCATGCGGGTGTCGTCCGGACCGCCCAGGATCAGCAGCCGGCCGCCGGCCATGGGGCCGTCCTTGTCGAGCAGCTGCGCGGCGGTCTGGGTGAACCGCTCGATCGGCCAGACCTTGCCCACCCAGTTGGCCGCCGGGCCCACGGCCAGGATCGGTCCGGTTTCGCCGCCCTGGTTCAGGCCCAGCATTTCGTCCGCCAGGGCCTGAACCTCGGGCGTGATGTAGAGATAGGGCGGCGGCGGGTCGCCCTCGAGCTTCAGCGTCCGGGCCGCGTCGACCACCTTGTGGACGACCTCGCCCGGGATCTTCTTCCAGATGGCGCGCTTGTCGCGCCGCAGGAACAGCGCCGTGGCCGAGCCTCGCAGATCGACAATCAGGCTCCACTTCTTGTGGCGCACGTGGTTCCAGAGCTTGAACCAGTGGCCCTTGCCCTTGCCCTTCTCCATCACGATCACCCGGTCGAGACCGGGGACGTGCGCGAAGAGCGGCGCGGCGAGGGGGCCGGCGACGATGGTGAAGCGCGCGTTGGGGATCTGGTCGGCCAGCATCTTGATCAGGCCAGACGACAGCACCGCGTCACCGATACGCGTCGCCGTGATGAAAAGGATCGGGAAGGCCCGCTGTGTCATCGGTCCACCTATAGGCCGGTCGGTGAGTCGGCGCACCCCACGTTAACACTTGAGTTACCTCAAGGACTGGCGCTGCCCGCGACACGGCGCCACATGTGCCCTCATGACCGCACCTTTGCTCGCCCGTCTCGCCTCCCGCGCCGTCATCGCCGTCTCCGGTCAGGATTGGCGGAGCTTCCTTCAGGGCCTGCTGACCCAGGATGTCGAAACCCTGGCCGCCGGCGAGCTGCGCTTTGGCGGTCTGCTGACCCCGCAGGGCAAGCTGCTCTACGACCTGTTCGTGGTGGGGACTGAGGACGGCGCCCTGCTGGACGTGGCGACGGCGCACCGCGACGCCATCCTGGCTCGCCTGACGATGTACCGCCTGCGGGCCAAGGCGGACCTCGCCGCCAGCGACCGCTCGGTGATCGCGGTGTTCGGGGGCGACATTTCCGGCGCGGGCCTTTTCGCTGATCCCCGCCTGCCCGCCCTGGGCGCCCGCGCCTATGACGACCGCCAGACCAACGCCGACGAGGACGCCTATGAGGCCCACCGCCTGGCGCTGGGCGTCCCCGGCCCCGCCGACTGGGGCAGCGAGACCACCTATCCGATCGAGGCCAATTTCGACCTGCTGGCGGGGATCGATTTCAAGAAGGGCTGCTTCGTCGGCCAGGAGACCACCAGCCGCATGAAGCGGCGCGGGACGATCAAGAACCGCATGCTGCCGATCGTCTTCGATGGCCCGCCGCCGCCCTTCGGCGCCGAGGTCCTGGCCGGCGAGCTGCGCGCCGGCGAGGTGCTAAGCGGTCGGGACGGCCGGGCCATGGCCCTTCTGCGTCTGGACCGGATCGACGGCGCCGCGCTGAGCGTCGACGGGCGGCCGGTGCGCGTCGACCGTCCAGAGTGGATGGCCTGAGACCGCCGGTTGCGAGCGTCCCCAATTCGGGGCAGAGAACGCAAAATTGCGGTCGCTGAACCCAGTGACCGGTGTCGCTTAGGGGCATGGGAAACATGAATCGTCGCAAAATTCTGGTTGCGGGCGCGCTGCTGGCTATGGCCGCCGCGGGCGGACCCGCTCTGGCCGCCAGCGCTGAGCGCTTCACTGTCAAGGTGCGCGGCAAGGGTCCCGACGTCATCCTGATCCCCGGCCTGTCGTCGTCACCGGACATTTGGGAGTCGACCGCCCAGGCGCTGGAAGGCCGTTATCGCGTTCACCTGGTTCACGTCGCCGGGTTTGCGGGCGCGCCCACGGCCGGCAACGCCGAGGGTAAGGTCGCCGCGGGCGTGGCCGAAGGTCTCGCGAGCTATATCCAGGCTCAGGGTCTGAAGTCGCCCGCCGTGATGGGCCACTCGATGGGCGGTACGATCGCCATGATGCTGGCGGCGCGTCACCCCGACCTGGTGGGCAAGCTGATGGTCGTCGACATGTTCCCGAACCTGGCGGTCGCCTATTTCGGCCCTGGTCAATCGCCGGAGGCCGTCGCACAGCGCGCGGCCGGCTTCCGCGCTCAGATCACCGACGCCCCCGCCGACGCTTTCAAGGCCATGCAGGAGCAGGTGATTACGGGCATGGTCCGCACTGAGTCCGCCCGCGCCGCCATCGTCAAGCACTCGCTCGACAGCGACCGGCAGGTTTCCGGCCGCGCCATGGAAGAGCTGCTGACCACCGACCTGACGCCCGAGCTGGCCAAGATCACCGCGCCGACCACCGTGGTCTGGGCCTGGAACAGCAACATGCCTGTCCCGGCCGCGACGTTCGGCGGCTGGTATCAGGCCGCCTATGGGCCGCTAAAGGGCGTCAAGGTGGTGCGCATCGACGATAGCGCCCACTTCATCATGATCGATCAACCGGCCAAGTTCATGGCCGAGGTCGAGACCTTCCTGGCCGGTTGATCTGGCGTCGACCTTATCGGCAGCGACCGTAGCGGTCCGGGGACGCCCCCGGGCCGCCGCGCCAGCCGGGCGGGTTCTCCCAGTTCGTACCAGGACCGCCGCGCGGACCCGGCGGATTGCGGTCGTTGTCGAACCAGCACTTGCCCGCCTGGTTCCACCAGCCAAAGCTGGGGTGATAGTAGCCGTAGGCGCGGTTGTAGTAGTAGCCGTCGCGGTAGCGGAACTCGATCCGCTGACCGTTCCAGCGATAGTAGCGTCGGTCGGGCGAGGCCCCGGGACCGCCTCGCCAGCCCGGCGGATTTTCCCAATTGGTCCCCGGTCCACCGCGCGGCCCCGGCGGGTTATGATCGCGGTCCCTGTGCTGGGCCATGGCCGGCGTCGTGGCCACGGCGGTCGTCGCCAAGGCCATCAGGGCGAAGGTCTTCAGGCGCTTCATCGGCGCACCTTTCGTGTGTCTAGGTCCCTCGCGAGGCTCAACGCGCAAGATCCGGAAATCCGTCGCCCTACGCCTTATGTTCCTGAAAAGTTCTAGGCAGCCGGCAAAGTTTCTGCCAGCTTCGCCGCATGAACGACATTGCCCGCTGCACCTGGAAAGGCATGAACGGAGACCCGTTCTACGAGGCCTATCACGATGACGAATGGGGCGTGCCCGAGTGGGATAGCCGCGCCCTGTGGGAGAAGCTCGTCTTGGACGGTTTCCAGGCGGGGCTGTCCTGGATCACCATCCTGCGCAAGCGTGAGGCCTTTCGCGCCGCCTTCGCCAATTTCGACCCTGAAAAGGTCGCGCGCTTTGACGAGACAGATCGCGCCCGACTGATGGCCGACGCCGGCATCATCCGCTCGAACGGCAAGATCGACGCGACGATTCAGGGCGCGCGCCTCTATCTCGACATGCGCGAGCGGGGCGAGGATTTCAGCCAGTTCCTATGGGACATGGTCGGCGGCGCGCCGATCCAGAATCAGTGGGAGGCGGGCCAGGTGCCGGCCCAGACCCCCTTGGCCGTCGAGATGTCCAAGGCGCTGAAGGCCAAGGGCTTCAAGTTCTGCGGGCCGGTGATCGTCTATGCCTTCATGCAGGCGACCGGGCTGGTCAACGACCACCTGGTGACCTGCTTCCGACATGAGGAGTGCAAGGCGCTGGGCCACCGTCACTGAGCGGCGGCGGCCGTCTCGCCCTGAACATAGGCGGCCGATAGCTGCTTGTAGGCCTTGGAGCCGAAGGCCAGCAGGGTGACGATGACCCCTACGATCCCGGCCGCCGTAAACACCAGCGCCATGCCGCGATCCGGTCCCCGACCGAACCAGTCGCCGATAGCGCCGGCGCCGGCGCCATGGGTCATGAACGGGATGAAGATGAACTGGGTCAGCGGTCCGATCAGGAACGCCGTCAGCGGCGACGCCGCCTGCTCCACCGACTGGGCGAAGCCGAAGACCCGGCCCTGGCGCTCGAACGGCACCACCTTCTGCAGCGTCGTCTGCTCGGCGGCCTCCGCATAGGGCCCCAGCGCCATCCAGACGAAACAGCCGATCGCCAACAGGACAATCGACGACTTCAGCGGAAACACACAACATACCGCCCACGAGATCAGATTGACCAGAAGCAGGGTGCGCAGCGGGTTCTTGCCCAGCCCCGTCCTGCTGATCGCGACACCGCTGGCGATGAAGGCCACCGACAGGAAGCCGAACAGCAGCCCCCAAGTCTGCACTGACACCATCGACAGACCGTAGGCGTCCAACAGGGCCATGAAGATCCCGCCCAGGAAGTTGTTGAAGGTCGCGAACAGGATCAGGGCGAAGAGACCGGGCACGGCGGCTACGACCTTGATCGTGCCGGCGAGGTCGATCGTCCTGGGTTCGACGGGCGCCCCATGTTCGGCTTCGACACGCGGCTCATGGACCGGAACGGCCAGCAGGTGGACCAGCGCGGCGAGCGTCAAGCCGAGCGCGAAGACGAGGGCGGCGAACATGCCGCCCCAGGCCACCAGGAAGCCGCTGATCACCGAGGTGGTCAGGAAGCCGATTCCCGTCACCATGCCGACCAGACCGTTGGCCTTGTCGCGCCCGTCCTCGGGAATCAGCAGCGTCACCAGAGTGGGCAAGGCGATGGTGCGGATATTGCCGGCGATGACGCCCAGCATCGAAAGCCCGATCAGCGCCCACAGCCAGGGCCGCCCGACATCGGCGATGGCGCCCTTGGGCGCCAGCAGCAGCACGGCCAGCGCCAGGGCGTAGAGCAGCAGCGACGCCACGCTGGAGCCCGCCATCGCCACCTTCTTCCGGTGATGATCGACGAGGCTGCCGAACCAAATGCCGCAGGCCGCCGTCAGCACCAGATAGACGCCCGCGATCATGCCTGTGGCGAAGACCGACTTGGTCTCCAGATAGACGTAGAAGGTCAGGGCGAACCAGATCGTGAAGTTCGTGATGTTCGCGACCAGGTTGTTGACCAGCAGGTGATGGAACGGGGTCACAAGGCGCGTCTCCAGGGCGAGGCCGGGACCCTGCCAGCGGGCTGCGCCGGAGGCAACGCGCGCTCTGCCAAGACGTACCGAACAACAGCGTTGGCGCCCCCTCGCAGGGAAACTAGGCTGCGCCGCACAAGGGCTACGGGGCGTCGAATGGCAAGCAAAATCATCCTGGGCGTAGTGGCGGCGATCGCGTGCGGGATCGGCGGCGCGCAGGCGCAGGTCATCCAGGGCGTTCCGGTCGTGGAAGCGATGAACGCCTATGTCGAACCGACTGGTCTGGTCGAGGTCGAGGCCGGTCGCCGGATTCACATTCACTGCCTGGGATCGGGCTCACCGACGGTCGTCTTCACCGCCGGCCTTGGCGGCTGGTCGGGCAGTTGGGCGCTGGTGCAGCCCGAGGTCGCCAAGACCACCCGCGCCTGCGCCTGGGACCGCGCGGGCTTTGGCCTGAGCGACGGCGACGCTCAAAACGCCCAGACCTCGGACCAGACGACACAGGACCTCGCCAAGGCCCTGGCGGCGGCGGGCGAGCGCGGGCCCTTTGTGCTGGTCGGCCATTCGGCCGGCGCGTTCGAGACCCTGACCTTCGTCGACCGTCACCGGGATCAGGCCGCCGGCGTGGTGTTCGTCGATCCGACCCGGCCGCATGACATGGCGCGCGAGGCCAAGGCCGGCCCCAAAGCCGCCGCTGCGGATCGCGCCTATTTCGCTTCCGAAGCCAAGCGCCTGCGCGATTGCGCGGCGGGTATCGAGGCTGGAACAGTCAAGACCGGCGCGCCCGCCGCCCCGTGCTTTCAATACTATCCGGAGATCCCGACCGCCGCCCAGACGGCGCTGGCGCGCCGTGACGCCGAACCCGCCCGTCTCCGCGCTCAGGCTTCCCTGTACGAGGAATACGAACCGAACGGCGAACGCGTCGCGCGCGACGGGCGAGACTGGGGCGACCTGCCGCTGATCGTCGTCAGCGCCGGCGCGGCGGCCGACGGCGGTCTCTGGAGTCCTGACGCCCGGGACGAGCACGCGGCCCTGTTCGCCGACTGGACAGATAGCCACAAGAGCCTGGCCAAACTGTCCCGTCGGGGCGAGCGTCGCGTCGCCGAGGGGGCGGGGCATCTCGTCCAACTGCAGAAGCCGCAGGTGGTGATCGAGGCGGTGCTGGCCATCGTCAAGGCGGCGCGGCCCCACTGAGGCCCTGCCGCTAGCCCCCGATCCGCTGACTAACTCGCACCCAGTCCACCTCCAGCGTCGCCGGCAAGGCGGCTTCGTCGATGCCCTTGGCGTTGAGGCTCTCGGGCCAGCGACCCCCGAAGGCGAGGTTGATGATCAGGTGAAAGGGCTGGTCGAACGGCGCGGCGCTGGCCGGCTGGCCGTCCCGCTTCCAGTCGCTCGGCGTGGCGCGGGCGTACTCTCGGCCATCCAGGAACCAGACGATCGCCTCGGGCGACCACTCCACCGCATAGACATGGAAGCCGTCGGGCGAGTCCGGCAGCGGCGCGCTGGCGCTGACTTGCTTGTGGGTCCCGGCCGCGTCGGCGGCGAAGTGGATGGTGCCGAACACGCGGTTCTCGCGGCCGTCCGCGCAGGCCTCGCCCGACGGCGGACACGGGGCGCCGAGGTTCACCGTCTCCAGGATGTCGATCTCGCCGGACCTGGGCCAGCCGCCATAAAGCGACAGCTCCGGCATCATCCAGATCGCCGGCCAGACGCCCTGCCCGCCCGGAACCCGCGCGCGCGCCTCGACGCGGCCATAGCGCCAGCTGAACTTGCCCTGGGTGACGATCTTGCCCGAGGCGTAGTGGCCGGTCTTCATCGGCCCCGTCGGCCCGGCCCACGGGTTGCCTATGCCGCGTGTCTTGCGCTTGATGACCGTCAGCCGCAGCGCGCCGTCCTTCACCGACAGGGTCTCGGGGCTGACCACGTAGCACTGCCGCTCGTCGTTACCGCCGCCGCCGCAGTCGGCCGCCGGCGTCCACTTGGCGGCGTCCAGAGCGGTCCCGTTGAACTCGTCGGACCAGACCAGCGTCCAGTCGTCCTGGGCGTGGACCGGTCCGGCCGCCATCAGGACGGCGCAGAGGGCGAGGGCGGCGAGGGGACGTGGCATCGGATGACCCTAACGGCATCGGCCGAGCCGCTCCACCCGCCCCCGCCACATTCCCATCCGCGCCGAACCGGCCTAAACAGCCGCCATGCCGCCCGGACCCGACATGATGCTGGAGCTGGCCTGCGGACCGGGGCCGGTCTGCGGGGTGGACGAGGCTGGGCGCGGCCCGTGGGCCGGGCCGGTGAGCGCCGGCGCGGTGATCCTGGATCCCGACCGCATCCCCAAGGGCCTCAACGACTCCAAGAAGCTCTCGGCCAAGGCTCGCGCAGCCCTCGAAGAAGAAATCAAGGACGTCGCTATCGCCTGGTGCGTCGGCCTGGCCTCGATCGAGGAGATCGCCAAGCTCAACATCCTGCACGCGGCGGGCCTTGCCATGTGCCGGGCCATCGAGGGCCTGTCGGTTACCCCGGCCTTCGCGCTCGTGGACGGCAACTACGCCTTCAAGCTGCCCTGCCCGATCAAGACCGTGGTCAAGGGCGACAGCCTGTCGTGCTCGATCGCGGCCGCCTCTATCCTGGCCAAGGAGGCCCGCGACCGGATCATGGTCGAGATGGACGCGCTCTATCCCGGCTACGGCTTTGCCGGCCACAAGGGTTACCACGCGCCGATCCACGTCGAGGGCCTGCGACGCCTCGGCCCGTCGCCGATCCACCGCCTGGGCTGGGCGCCGGTGAAGGCGGCGCTGGCGGCGACACCGGTCAACGGCGAGCTAGATCTTTGATCGGCCTCGGCTTTTGAGTCTGGGCAGACTCAAAAGCGCCTGAAGTACCGTGGTTAACGGCCCGCTAACCACGTCTCTCAACACCGGATTTACCAGGAAGACTCATGATTCCGTTCTCTTTCTTGAGGACGCGGGACCATGAAGTTCGGGCCGGAAACCATCATTCACGGCGATTGCATCGAGCAGATGAACGCCCTGCCCGAGAAGTCGGTCGACCTGATCTTCGCCGATCCGCCCTACAATTTGCAACTGGGCGGCGACCTCTTGCGTCCCGACAATTCCAAGGTCGACGCGGTCGACGACCATTGGGACCAGTTCGAGAGCTTCGCGGCCTATGACAAGTTCACCCGCGAGTGGCTGAAGGCCGCCCGCCGCGTCTTGAAGGACGACGGCGCGATCTGGGTGATCGGCAGCTATCACAACATCTTCCGCGTCGGCGTGGCGATCCAGGACCTGGGCTTCTGGATCCTCAACGACATCGTCTGGCGCAAGTCCAACCCGATGCCCAACTTCAAGGGCACCCGCTTCGCCAACGCTCACGAGACCCTGATCTGGGCCTCCAAGAGCCAGAACGCCAAGCGTTACACCTTCAACTACGACGCCCTGAAGATGGCCAATGACGAGGTGCAGATGCGCTCGGACTGGACCATCCCGCTGTGCACCGGCGAGGAGCGCATCAAGGGCGCCGACGGAGCCAAGGCCCACCCGACTCAGAAGCCCGAGGCCCTGCTCTATCGCGTCATCATGTCGACGACGAAGCCGGGCGACGTGATCCTCGACCCGTTCTTCGGCGTTGGCACCACCGGCGCGGCCGCCAAGCGCCTGGGCCGCCGGTTCATCGGCATCGAGCGCGAGGCCGAGTACCTCGAGCACGCCAAGGCCCGCATCGCCAAGGTTACGCCGATCGCGCCGGAAGACCTGGAGGTCATGGGCTCCAAGCGCGCCGAGCCGCGCGTGCCGTTCGGCACCATCGTCGAAGCCGGCCTGCTGTCGCCGGGCGACACGCTCTACTGTGCTAAGGGCACGCACGTGGCCAAGGTGCGCCCGGACGGGTCGATCACCGTCGGTGACCTGTCAGGCTCGATCCACAAGATCGGCGCGCTCGTCCAGAGCGCGCCGGCCTGCAACGGCTGGACCTACTGGCACTTCAAGACCGACGCCGGCCTGGCGCCGATCGATGTCCTGCGGGCCCAGGTGCGGGCGGGGATGAACTAGGGTGTTATTTCCGAGACCGGGACTTGTCCTCACCGGAAAGCGGCGCATATGGTTTGAGCATGAGCAAGAGCAATCGCATTTTGGCGAACGGGGCCTTTGTGAGCGTCGGGCCAACCGGCGCGAAAAGTGGCAGCGTTTTGCAACAAATTCGCCGCCCTGACGGCAGCAAGGTCACTGGACTGAGCCGCGAAACGTATGATCGAGCGCTGTCGAGCGCCAAATCAGTGCTCTCCAAGAAGTAGCATCTTGATGGCGTCGACCGAATACAATCCGGTCTTCGACAACCTTGTCCAGGCACCTGACGACATCGAAGGCTTCATCGCCTACGGACTCTACAAGCAGGCCAAACGTGAGTGGTTGCTGGAGCATCAGGCGCGCGAGGGCAAATCGCCTTCGCCGTCGGAACTTCGCGCATTTTCCCGCCAATGGTCTCCGACCACGCTGCAAGCGTTTAGAGAGACCGCTGAAAGCGCGCTCTCGGCCTATGCACAGAGTGTGCTCGAAGATCAGACGCCCTCTATCCAGCGCGACGCATTACTGCACGGCCGCCCTCTTTGGAAAGATGTCTTGATCGGCGTTGTCTCGGCTCTGAGCTACTCCGTGATATTGGTAATCGCCGCCTTCCTGCTGAAGATTTTCGGTAACGACTTCATGGATGCCGTCACGGCCATCCGAGGCAAACAGTAGACTTCAGAGCAGCCGTTCGGCCGCTCGCGCCGCCTTCAAAAACACGCTCGGCAAGGCGCCAAGCCCCTCGCGCGGCGTCCAGACGAAATCGCCGGCGTTGGCGCCGCCATTGTTCTCCTTGGCCGCCGCGAACACCCGCAAGGTCAGGGAAAAGTGCGTGAAGACGTGCTCGACCGCGCCGAGGTCGCGCCAGGCGGCGGCGACGGGCGCGGCGGCGATCACCTCCGCATCTGACCACGTGTTGGCGCGCCATTCCGACGTCGGCAGACCCAGCATCCCGCCTAGCAAGCCCTTCGGCGGGCGGCGGACCAAAGCGACCTCATCGCCGCGCGTCAGCACATAGGCCACGCCATAGCGGCGCGGACGATCCGCCTTCTTGGTCTTCCTCGGATAGGTCTCGGGCGCGCCGCCCTGATAAGCCGCGCACCAGGCGGAGATGGGGCAGCGGTCGCAGAGCGGTCCCTTGGGCTTGCAAACGGTGGCGCCCAGGTCCATCAGCGCCTGGGCCCAGTCCCCGGGTCGATCGTCGGTGACGAGGTCGCCGGCCAGGGCCTTCAGCTCGGGCTTGGCGTCGGGGAGCGGTGTCTCCACCGCGAATAACCGCGACATCACCCGCTCGACATTGCCGTCGACGACATTGGCGGCGCGGTCGAAGGCGATCGCCGCCACGGCGGCGGCGGTGTAGGCGCCCACGCCCGGCAGGGCGCGCAGACCCTCTTCGGTGTCGGGAAAGACGCCGCTGTGGTCGTGGGCGACGGCCCGCGCGCAGGCCAGCAGGTTGCGGGCGCGGGCGTAGTAGCCAAGCCCCGCCCAGGCGGCCATCAGGTCGCCGTCCTCCACGGCCGCCAGGTCCGAGACCGTCGGCCAACGCTGAGTGAAGCTCAGGAAATAGGGCGTGACGTGCGGCACGGTGGTCTGCTGCAGCATCACCTCCGACAGCCATACGCGGTAGGGATCGCTGCGCACGCCCGCGCGGCGATCGGCGGGGCCGACGCGCCAGGCCAGATCGCGCGCCTGGGCGTCGTACCAGGCCAGCAGGGCCGAGCGGAGAGCGTCGCGGTCTTTCATGCCCCTTCGCCTACCGCGAACTGACCACGCCATGCTAGTTTCCTCGCATGCGTCGCCCCCTGCCCACGCCGGAAGAAGCCATCGCGATCCTGCGCAGTAAGCGGACCAAGCCCCAGCGCCGTCCGCCGCCGCCGGCCGGCAAGACTCTGGCGCCGTTGCTGAAGGACCTGGAAGACCGCTTCGGCAAGGGTCCCGCCGCTCTGCAGGCGCGCTGGAAGGAGATCGTCGGCGACACCCTGGCGCGCCGCACCGAGCCGGTCCGCATCATCAAGGGTCGCAACGGCGAAGGCGGAGCGCTGGAGTTGCGGGTCGACGGGCCCGTGGCCTCGCTGATCCAGCACCAGGCGCCGCAGATCACCGCCCGGCTCGACATGCTGCTGGGCAAGGGCGTGGTCACCCGCCTGCGCATCGTGCAGGGCCCGGTCAAGGCGCCGGCCGCCGCGCCGTCGACGCGCCTGCGCCGCAAGCCGCCGCTGGACGCGGCGCTGGAAAAGCAGCTGGCCGACAGCCTGGCCGAACAGCCCGACGGGGCGCTCAAGCAAGCGCTGCTGAAGCTGGGTCGCGGGGTCCTCTCGTCCGAGCGCTAGAGACGGGATCCAGCCATTGACAAGGCCGGCCTGCTCACGCTCATGACGCTAGTCACGGTTGCGCCTTTTTCGCCGCCTAGAGCGTGACGCCGAAAGTGGGAACCGGTTTCGGCGCTAGTCACGCTCTAACTCTTAGGTTTCGAGCCTTCTTATCGCTTCAAAACGATTTCGTTTTGAAGCGGAAGGCTCTAACGAGAATCGCGTTTAATCTCTCATTCGACCGCCAAGGGGCCATTTCATGCGTTCGCTGATCAGCCGAGTCACTATCGTCGCCGCCCTTGCGGCCAGCCTCGCAGCCTGCTCGCCCAAGAGCACGGCGGTCACGGCCGAGGACATGGTCCTGGGTGATCCGAACGCCAAGGTCACGGTCATCGAGTATGCCTCGGTCGCGTGCCCGCACTGCGCCGACTGGAACGCCGAAGTCTTCCCGGCCTTCAAGGCCAAGTACATCGACACCGGCAAGGTCAAGTACGTCCACCGCGACGCCCTGACCGGCGAACCGCGCCTGGCCAACGCCGGGGCCATGCTGGCCCGCTGCGCCGGCAAGGATAAGTACTTCCAGGTCACCGAGGCGCTGTACCGCGCCCAGCGCAACATCTTCACCAGCGGCGACATCCGCGGCGAGCTGCTGACCATCGCCCAGGCCGCCGGCATGAACGAAGCCCAGTTCAACGCCTGCCTCAGCGACGAGAACGCCGCCAAGTCGGCCGAGCGCATCGAGAAGATGATGTCGGACAACAACATCCGCGGTACCCCGACCTTCGAGGTCAACGGCAAGCGCCTGGGCGGCGAAGAGGGCGGCGAGCAGACGCTGGCCCAGCTGGACGCCGCCATCGCGGAAGCCTCAAAGTAATGGCGTTCGACCGGCGCATCCTGATCGCTGGCGGCCTCGCCCTCGCGGCGGGGCCTTCCGTCGGGCGCGCCCGGTCGCTGCCGCCCGCGCCCGGCGACATGGTGCTGGGCGCGGCGACCGCGCCCGTCCAGTTCGTGGTCTACGCCTCGGCCAGCTGCAATCACTGCGCCCACTGGTGGACCACCGAGCTGCCGGCGATCCGCAAGGCCTTTATCGACACCGGCAAGGTGCGCCTCGTTTTCCGCGAGTTCCTGACCCCGCCCAACGAGTTCGCCGCCGCCGGCTTCCTGCTGGCCCGACGCATCCCCGGCAAGTACTTCGAGGTCCTCTCGACGATCTTCCAGAAGCAGGCGTCGATCTATGAAAGCGGACGCCTGTGGGAAGGTCTGCTGGCGATCGCCCAGCAATACGGCCTGACCGAGGCTCAGTTCTCCGCCGCCATGAACGACACCAAGGCGCTGGAGGGGGTCAATACGCGCTTCCGCCGGGCCATCGGCGAGGACCAGGTCGAAGTCACGCCCACCTTCTTCGTCAACGGCGCGCCCTATGAGGGCGAGGCCGATGTCGCGACGCTGTCCAAGGTCTTCGCCCTGGCGGCGAAGGGCTAGGGATCGGAAGGGACCGCCTCCGTGCAGTTCCAGCGCCTCCGCCTCTCGGGCTTCAAGTCCTTCGTCGAACCCACCGAGTTCCGGATCGAGCCCGGGCTGACTGGCATCGTCGGGCCGAACGGCTGCGGCAAGTCCAACCTGCTGGAAGCGCTGCGCTGGGTGATGGGCGCCAACTCCGCCAAGGCCATGCGGGCCGGGGGCATGGACGACGTGATCTTCGCCGGCAGCGGCGCGCGCCCGGCTCGCAACCACGCCGATGTCACCCTGACCATCGACAACACCGACCGCACCGCGCCAGCCCAGTTCAATGACGATCCCGTGCTGGAGGTCGTCCGGCGGATCGATCGCGGCGAAGGCTCGACCTACCGGATCAACGGCCGCGAAGTGCGGGCGCGCGACGTCCAGCTGCTGTTCGCCGACGCCTCCACCGGCGCCAACTCACCGGCCCTGGTGCGCCAGGGCCAGATCAGCGAGCTGATCGGCGCCAAGCCGCAGAACCGCCGCCGCATCCTGGAAGAGGCCGCCGGGGTCTCAGGCCTGCACACGCGCCGCCATGAGGCCGAGTTGCGCCTGCGCGCGGCCGAGACCAATCTCGCGCGCCTGGAGGACGTGGCCCGCGAGCTGGAGACGGCGCTGAACCGGCTTCGTCGTGAGGCGCGGCAGGCCGAGAAGTACAAGCGCCTGTCGGCCGAGATCCGCGCCGTGCAGGGCGCGGTGCTCTACGCGCGCTGGACCGAGGCCCGCGATCACCTGGAGCGCACCACCAGCGAAGCGACGGCCGCCGCGCGTCTGGTCGAGGAGACCGCCCGCGCCAGCGCTGCGGCCCAGCTGGCGATCACCGAGGCCGAAGCCGCCATGCCGCCGCTGCGCGAAGAGGCCACGATCGCCCAGGCCATCCTCGGCCAGTTGGCGATCCAGAAGGACCGCGCCGAACGCGAGGCCGAGGCCGCCGCCGCCGAGTTCGAGCGTCTGTCTAACGACCTGGCCCGCATCGACGCCGACCGCGCCCGTGAGGCGCAGGCCAAGGACGACGCCGCAGCCGCCCTCGCCCGCATCGAGCCTGAGCTGGAAGAGGTCCGGGCCCTGGTCGCCGCCGCGCCGGAGCGGGGTCCGGAGCTGGCCGCCGCCGCCAAGGCCGCCGAGGAGGCGCGCGCC
>VYKS01000374.1_pt1 | contig 17456 bp, 20 predicted proteins | sample 5114511 | NCBI WGS metagenome assembly VYKS01 (sample SAMN12291795, study PRJNA351875) | freshwater metagenome | isolation source: freshwater lake | place: USA: Michigan, Gull Lake | collected 2011-07-05 | reverse complement strand
GCCCGAGCCGGCGGTCAGGGTCAGGCGCACCGCGCAACGCCCCTCGGCCGGCGTGGCGGCGCGCGCCGTCCGCTCGGCCGCGTCGCGATCAAACGGGAGGCCCATGGCGGCGCAGCCGGCGGCCATCCGGTCGAGATGGGCGGCCAGATGCGCGATCACGCCGTCGACCGCGAGCATCGTCTCGAACAGTCCGTCGCCCAGCAGCAGGCCACGGTCGTCGCACGGGATGAAGTCTAAAGCGGTCATTGGGTCAGCGCCGTCTTCAGGGCCGCGATCTTGGCCTCGGTCTCCCGGCGCTCGCCGCTCGGGTCGCTGTCGACGACGATCCCCGCCCCGGCCCGCGCCTCCAGCCGCCAACCCTGGCCGTCCTCGACCAGGGCCACGGTGCGGATCAGAACGCTGGAGTCGAACGCCCCATCGACACCGGCCCAGAACAGGCTGCCGCAATAGGGACCACGCGGCGACTCCAGCTGCGCGATCACCTTCATGGCCTGGACCTTGGGGGCGCCGGTGATCGAGCCCGGCGGGAAACTGGCCCGCAACAGGTCGGCGACACCCCTGCCCGGCGCCAATCGCGCCGTAACCGTCGAGACCAGGTGGTGGACATTGGCGAAGCTCTCGACCGCGAACAGGGTCGGCGCGCGCACGCTGCCCGGCGGCGCCACCCGCGCCAGGTCGTTGCGCATCAAATCCACGATCATGAGGTTCTCGGCCCGGTCCTTGTCGCTGGCCAGCAACTCGGCCGCCAGGGCGCGGTCCTCGGCGGCGTCGCGGCCCCGCGGGCGCGTGCCCTTGATGGGCTGGGTCTGGATCGCGCCGGACGGATCCAGCTTCAGGAACCGCTCGGGCGAATTGGAGACCAGCGCCCGGCCCGGCAGGCGCCAATAGGCTGAGAACGGCGCTGGGCTCTGCTGGCGCAGGCGCACGAACAGATCAAACGGATCAACGCCCGCCGCCAGCCGCCCCGTCCAGGCGCGGGCGATATTGGCCTGGAAGATCTCGCCGCTCAGAATGCGTTCGACCACCTGCGCCACGGCGGCCTCATAGGCGTTCGCGTCACTGGCGATCAGGTCGGTGCAAAGGGGGCCGACCGGTTCGACGCTGTCAGGCGTGGTCGCGTCCAGCCAGGTCAGGGCGTCCGCCGCGCGCGCCTTGGCCTTGGCCTCTGTCTCGCCCCGGCCGACCGCGACCACCTGACGGACGTGATGGTCGAAGGCCAGCAAGGTCGGGTAGCGGGCGCAGGTCAGGTCCGGCCAGTCGGTGCGCGCCAGCCCCAGGTGCTCGACCCGGTCGCCAAGCTCATAGGCGCCCAGGCCCACCACGCCGCCCTGGAACGGCGGCCCCTGGGGATGGTCGGGCTGGCGGGGGCCGACCAGCTCGGTCAGGGCCGCGAAGGGATCGGCCGGGTCCTTCTCCGAAAGGGCCAGCGTCGCGTCGGGCGCGCGCAGCAGGTACGACCACCGCCCCGCGCCGCCCGTGACCAGCGCGCAGGCGTAGGCCTCGTCCCGGAACGGCGCGAGCGCCCAGACCGGCTCGCGCCAGGGGGCGGTGAGGAAAGCGACGTGGCGCATGCGAAGGGTGATAGCGGGGTCGACGGGTCGAAGCCAGTGCGCGCCCCCTAAGCCTCGCGTCCCCCGCCCTTCACCGTGAACAGCCCCAGCAGCCCCAGCGCCAGGAGGCCCGCGATTGGGATGAAGCCCGCCACCTGGCTGTCGAAGAGCTTGGTGGCCAGGGCCACCAGCAGCGAGCCGACCCACATGGTCGCGGTGCCCGACAGCGAGAACAGGCCAAAGAACGCCGCCATCCGGTCGGGCGGGGCCAGGCGCACCAGCAGGGTGCGGCTCGAGGCATATTGCGCGGTGACGAAGACGGCGATCAGCAGGCCCAAGCAGAGATAGATCACCTCGGGCAGGGTGCGGAACAGAGGTCCGTTCCACAGCACGCCCTGGCTGGCGTCCCAAGGCCAGACATAGAGGATCTGCTCGCGGGTCATGCCCAGCATGGCGATCAGGATGAGAATGCAGGCCCCGACCTCCAGCTGGATAGCGCGGCGAGGGCCGAGCACCCGATCCAGCCACGGCGCCAGCAGACCGCCCAGCACGCCGAAGATCGACAGCGAGATCCCATAGGCCAGCATCTCCAGCTCGCCCCATTTCATCAGCCCCGCCGCGAACAGGCCGCCGAAGATCAGCAGCGCGGTCATGCCGTCGCAATAGAGCATCCGTGCGCCCAGGAACTTGGCGACGTCGGCGTGGCCTTTGAGATTGCCGAAGGTGTCGAGGATCAGGCGGAAGCCTTCCTTCAACGCGGCGACGAACGGCAGGCCGGTGGGCGGCGCGTCGCGCGTCCACAGGAAGAACGGGATCGCGCCCAGCAGCATGACCGCCCCGGCCAGCGGTCCGACGATGCGGCTGGGCTCATAGGCGCTCTGGCTCAAGCCGAACAAGGGCGCGGCCGGCACGAACGACCATGACACCTGCCCCGGCAGCACGAAGGCCCACATCACGAAGATCAGCAGCGCCACCGACAGCCCGTTGGCGACGGCATAGCCCAGACCCGACAGCACCGGCTCCTGGCCTTTCTCGGCGGCTCGCGAAAGCAGCGAGTTCTGCAGCACGTCGCCACAGTTGTAGACGACGCCCAGGATGATCAGGAATACGCCGATCAGCCCCACCGGCAGCCCGCCGGGCGTCGCCCACCACAGGGCGAACAGCAGCGGGACCATGATCGCCAGACCGAGGGCCATCAGCGGCTTGCGCCGCCCGTAGCGCTCGATCGAGGCGCCCAGGATCGGCGCCAGCAGCGCCGTGAGCAGGCCATAGGTGGTGGAGATGTCGGCGACCGTCGCCTGGCCCTTGACCGGATCGCCGATCAGCACCCGCGAAAAGTACGGCGCAAACACATAGATGGTGACCAGGATCACATAGGGGTCGCGGGTTCCCTGGTGCAGGATCCAGCTCAGCGCCCCCTTGGACAGCTTGCCGGTCGGCGGCGGGGTGAGGACGTCTTCCCGTCCCTCCGCGCCCGCGACATCGCTCAAGCCCGGAGGCGTTCCCGCCAACTCACTCATACCCTGACCCCGGTGACCGGCCCTCTGACGGGGCTGTCAGGCGAGGTTGGCGGTTAAACGAGCGTTTGTCACCTTACGGATTTAGGCGCGTCAGAGCAGGATATGCGCCGCCACCGCCTCACGCGTGTCGCGGTCCAGACCCACGGCGTTTTCCAGATAGCCGTCCAGCGAGCCGTACTGATCCTTGATCGCCGCGAACGCCGCCGCGAGATACCGCGCCTCCACGCCCATGGCCGCCCGCATCGCCGCCTCGGTTGGACGCTTGCCGGTCATCTCGAAGATGTTGTTCAGGAAGATATGGCCGCGCCGCTCGAAGCGGGTCGGGTCGTTGGTCAGCAGGTAGTCGTCGATGATGTCTTCGTCGGACACGCCGGCGATATGATGGGTCAGGGCCGCCAGGATGCCGGTGCGGTCCTTGCCCGCCGCGCAGTGGATCAGCACCGCGCCCTCGCCCTTCGCGACCGCCTGGAAGTAGCGGCTGAACAGATCCAGGTGCCGCGCCTTGAACGGGGCGCGACGATAGTATTCGTCCATATAGGCGTGGATCGATGCTTCGGAGAGATCCGACTCCTTGAGGAAGGCGTGCCAGGGATCCTCGCCGGTCATGCCGAGGTCGTTGTCGATGACGCTCGCCGAGAACCCCTCCCACCGCCGCGACGGGGCGCGCTCGCGCTCATTGGGGCGGCGCAGGTCCACCAGGGTGGCGATGCCCAGCGAGGCCAGATGCGCCAGGTCCTCGTCCGTCGCCTCGGCTTGGTGAGCGGCGCGGAACAGCACCCCCTTCTTGAGCCGTCCCGCACCGGCGGCGTAGTCGCCGAAGTCGCGGAAGTTCTCGACGCCTTGCAGGGGGATCAGTCTGGTCATGGCTGGGTGACTTAGCGAATGGGCGAGGCTGTGGAAAGCGCCCCCTCCGTCACGCGGCTTTGCCGCGCGACACCTCCCCCGTTGCACGGGTGAGGAGGACGCCGCTCCCCTCCTGCCCCGCTTGCGGGGGAGGTGGATCGGCGCATAGCGCCGAGACGGAGGGGGCGTCTTGCCCTCACCACCACTTCGCCTTGCGGTCCTCGGCCGTCGCTGGCTTGGCGCGCCACAGGAAGACGAAGTTGCGGTGCTCGGCCCAGGTCTGCCCCTCAAGCCCGCTCGCGCCCTGGCAGACGCTGGTGTGATAGGGCCCCGCGCCGTCGGTGGTGCGGAAACTGGCGCAGGTGCGGCCGCCGGCCGTCTTCCAGCGTCCGGCCTGGATCTCGCTGTCGTAGAAGCTGCCGGCCACGGTACCGTCGGCTTCGAGCTTCAGCGTCATGCCCTTGTAGTAGGGCTCGGACGGCGTGGCCGACAGGTCGACGACCCAGTCGCCGGCCAAGGGCGCAGGTGTCGCCGCCGCTTGCAGAGACAGGGCGAGCATCAGGACCAGCATGGCGTTCTCCAACGGCGATCGATAACGCCGTTACGCGCCAAACCTGGCCTTGGATGCTCTGGCCACCGGTAGCCCTAAAACCCGTGTCATCCCGGGCGGCGCAGCCGACCCGGGACCCAGGGGGTGAAGGAACGCCATGCGCGCCGCCCCTGGGTCCCGGATAGCGCTCCGCGCTTCCGGGATGACACCAGGAGAAAGCCCCCCTACCGCCGCAGCAGCGGCTGGATGCGGTCCTGCAGCGGTTGATCGACATAGCGGTGGAACAGCCAGGCTGCGCCATAGGCCAAGGGGAAGCCGGCCAGCCACATCAGCCACTGCCAGCCGATGCCGATTGGCACGGTGTCGATCAGCTTGTGCACCGCGCTCCAGTAGATCACGCCGACGAAGATGTGGGTGATGAAGAGGGCGAACGACAGCTTGGCCCCCTCCTCGATCCACCGGCGCGGACGCTTGACCGGCAGGCGCCCCGCGCCCAGCACGATCATGGCGATGGCCAGCAGCGACGGCGCGTCAAACAGCAGCGGGTCAGGCAGCGCGTAGCGGTCCAGCGGCTGGGTGACGACCAGCAAGGCCACACCGCCCCACAGAAGCCCGTGCGCCGCCTTTTCCGACGGCCAGCGCATGTCGACTGTGCGCGCCAGGCAGACGCCCAGGATGAACAGCGGCAGGGCGCGGATCACACCGAACTGGAACCGAAGGTCCGCCAGTCCCTGGTCAAACACCGTCTCGGCCAGAACCTCGAAGGCGGCCAGGATCACCAGACCCAGCAGCGGCAACAGCCAGGCGTGGCGGATCTTGCTGACTGCGCGCCAGAAGCTCGGGAACAGGGCGTAACAGACGATCAGCGCCGAAAGGCTCCAGCTGGGCAGGTTCCACCCATCGCTGGGGAAGCCCCAGGCGTGAACCAGCAGCGCCTGCGGCGCCAGTTGGTCCCACGCAAAGCGGCTGGGCTTGTGGGCGTCGGTGCCGACGGCGTTCAGAACGAGCACCAGCACCGCCAGCATGGCCAGCACCGCCAGATGCCCCGGCCACACCCGCGCGGCGCGGCGCACCCAGAACTGCGGCGTGCTAAGCCGCCCGCTCAGGGTCGATGCCCCGTAGGCCCGTCCCAGTACATAGCCCGACAGGATCAGGAAGAAGTCGGTGGCCAGAAAGCCGCGCGAGAACACCTGGGCGAAGCGCTCGATCCGCATCGGGCTCTCGGCGCCATAGTGGTAGACCACGATCAGCAGCGAGGCGAGGAAGCGCAGGAAATCCAGCGCCCCGCCCCGCACGTTTTCCCGCACCGGCGCATGGCTGACCGACTGAGCCGTCGGCTCGGTCGCGGGGCGGGTCCCGTCCGGGGGAATCTGGGGCGGCGCGGCGGTCACGGTCGCCGCATAGCAAAGCCCATCCGAGCGCGGAAGTCGTCACCCGAACGTCATCTTGCGCTATGGCGTCGCGGCCACTATCTGTAACCTATACTGTTTCTAATAAGGCCGGATCCCCATGTCCCGCATGCCCGTCCTGTTCGTCGGCCATGGCTCGCCGATGAACGCCATCGAGGACAACGCCTGGAACCGCGACTGGGCGCGGCTGGGCGCCGAGCTTCCGCGCCCCAAAACCATCCTGATGGTCAGCGCCCACTGGGAGACGCGCGGCGCCTCGGCCGTCAGCGCCTCGGCGGCGCCCGAGACGATCCACGACTTCTTCGGCTTCCCGCAGGCCCTGTTCGACGTGCGGTACCCCGCGCCGGGCGACCCGGCTTTGGCGGCGCGGGTGGCGGAGCTGCTGGCGCCCGACACCGTGGTCCAGCACCCGACGCGCGGCCTCGACCACGGCGCCTGGGGCGTGTTGGCGCCGATGTATCCGCAAGCGGACATTCCCGTCGTCCAGCTGAGTCTCGATCGCGGCCGTAGCGACCGCTGGCACTACGAGGCCGGCCGGCGTCTGGCCCCGCTGCGCGACGAGGGCGTGCTGATCATGGGCAGCGGCGACATCGTCCACAACCTGCGCGCCGCCGACTTCCGCCGCCCCGAGGCCCCGCCCTGGGCCGACCGCTTCAACGAGACCGCCAAGCGCCTGATCCTGGCCGGCGACCACGATCCGCTGATCAACTGGCGCACCCTGGGCCCCGACGCCGAAGCCGCGATCAACAGCGCCGAACACTACCTGCCCCTGCTCTATGTGCTGGGCGCCCAGACGCCGGGCGAGCCGGTCAGCTTCTTCACCGATGATGTGTTCGCGGCGATCTCGATGACGGGGGTGAGGGTGGGGTGAGGCTGGCGCTCCCCCCACCTCAACAACCGTGTCATCCCGGCCGCAGCGCGTAGCGCGGAGAGCCGGGACCCAGGGGCAGCCTCACTGCGCTTGGCCCTGGGTCCCGGGTCGGCTTCGCCGCCCGGGATGACACGGGATCTGAGCTCAGACTTCACAGCCCCGCCGCCGCCGCCTTCGCGGCCGCCATCCGGTCGTCCATCCCCTTGCCGTAAAGCGCGGTGATCCGCTCCAGCACCTGCGGCGGCGCGGTCTCCGGACGCCCCGCATTGAACGGCGGGTCGGGCGCGTATTCCACGGCCAACTGAATGCCCTGGGCCACCTCGTCGCCGGCCAGTTCCGCGATCAGGGTCAGGGCGAAGTCGATTCCCGCCGTCACCCCACCGCCGGTGATGTAGCGGCCATCGCGCGCCACCCGCGAGGCGTCGGGGATCGCGCCGAACAGCGCCAGCTGGTCGCGCCAAGCCCAGTGGCAGGCCGCCCGTTTTCCCTTGAGCAGCCCCGCCGCCCCCAGCACCAGCGAACCGGTGCAGACCGAGCAGACATACTTGGCGCCATCGGCCAGGCGGCGGATTTCCGCGATAAAGTCAGGATCACCCATCGCCTGGGTCGTGCCAAAGCCGCCCGGCACAATCAGCACGTCGCAGGCTTCGATGTCCGACAGCTTGGGCAGGTGCGCGAAGACCAGGCCGTCGGCCTCGATCTCACCGCCCGCTAGGCTGGCCACCGTCACCTTGGCGCCGGGCAATCGGCACAGCACTTGGTGCGGTCCGGTAAAGTCCAGGTGCGTGACGCCGGGGAACAGGGCGATCACGATCTGCAGGGTCTGGCTCATGGCGGGGTCTCCAGCTGGATTGACCCAGACACCATGGTTCGACTAGCGTCTGGCGGAAATGACATAGTTCCCGCAATTTCAGCCAAGGGCTTTGGCATGCCTCGCGCGATCGGCTTCCTCGTCTATCCGGGCTTCCAGTTGCTGGACGCCACGGGCCCGATCGCGGCGTTCGAGATCGCCGGACGGCTGTCGCCGGGCGCCTACAGCCTGCACTTTCTGTCGCTACGCGGCGGCCTAGTCCCCAGCACCTCGGGCATGGTCGTCCAGACCAAGGCCCTGGCGGAGGCCCCGCCTCTGGACACCCTGCTGATCGCCGGCGGCGACGCGGTGAAGGTCCCCGCCAGCTGCCCCGAAACCCTGGCCTTCGTCCGCGCGGCGGGGCGGCAAGCCCGCCGCGTCGCCAGCGTCTGTTCGGGAACCTATGTCCTGGCCGAAGCGGGCCTGCTGGACGGCAAGCGCGCCACCACCCACTGGAGCCGGACCAAGGACTTCCAGCGCCGCTATCCAAACATCAAGCTCGAGCCCGACCGCATCTGGGTGCAGGACGGCGCGGTCTGGAGTTCGGCGGGCATCACCGCCGGCATCGACCTGTCCCTGGCCCTGATCGGCGCCGACGAAGGCGAGGCCGTGGCCCGCCGCACGGCCCAGCAGCTTGTCGTTTATCACCACCGCCCCGGCGGCCAGTCGCAGCACTCGGCCCTGATCGACCTGCGCCCCGGCCGCTTCGACGCCCTGCTGTCCTGGGCCCGCCAGAACCTGTCCGAGCCCCTGACCGTCGAGCAACTGGCCGACCGCGCCGCCATGAGCCCCCGCAACTTCGCCCGCCTGTTCGCCCAGGAGACCGGCGTCACCCCCGCCAAGGCCATCGAGCGCCTGCGCGTCGAGGCCGCCCGCGCCCTCCTGGACAGCCAGCCTCTACAGGTCGAGGACGTGGCCCTGGAGACGGGCTTTGGCGATCCCGAGCGGATGCGGCGGGCCTTCATCCGCGCGTTCGGCCAGCCGCCCCAGGCGCTGCGACGGGCGCGGGCGGGATAGCGGGGTGCGAGAAAGCGCCCCCTCCGTCACGCGGCTTTCGCCGCGCCACCTCCCCCGCAAGCGGGGCAGGAGGGTTGCGGCTTCCTCCTCACCCGTGAAACGGGGGAGGTGGCGCGGCGCCGATAGGCGACGTGACGGAGGGGGCCCATTGGGGGCTCGCCAAGCCGACACCTAAAGCCCCGTCCGATCCCTCGACCTGGGATCGTCCACGACCTCGCCCGAATGCAGCACCCCGTCGATCGCCCGATCGCGCCAGGCTGCGGTGCTGTCGTAGATCGCCGCGTCGGGGTCGATCACCGACAGCAGCACCCCTTCGGTCTCGGGCTCCAGCGCGCCGGTGATCACCCCGTCCGGCCGAACCACGAAAGACGGCCAGCAGCTTTTCGGCGCAGCCGAGTTCGGACAGCTTATCCAGAGGTTGTTGTTCGAGGCGCTGGCGATCATCCCCGCCGGCATGGTGATCGCCGGCAGTGTGGTCGCGCCCGTCAGGTGATGGCGGCCGACATCGGCCTGCATCGCCGCGAACCGCTCGACCGGCAACCCGCCCGCGTGGAAGCCGTGGAACATCAGCCGCACACCTCGCCCGTGATAGGCGCGATAGAGCTCCGGATAGCGATAGTCATGGCAGATCAGCACGCCGCAGCGGACGCCCTTGATCTCGAAGACGGCGAAGTGGTCGCCCGGCGTGTAGTGGGCGAGATCCCCGGTCAGGCCCGCAGCGTCGCCGGCGCAGAACCGTTTGTCGTAGCGGTCCACCAGCGCGCCCGAGGCGTCGATGACATAGGCGCAGTTGTGCGGCTTGCGCCCTTCGGACAGCGGATGGGCCGAACCCAGGATCGTCCAGAGTCCAAGCTCGCCCGCCAGCGCCACGACGCGGCGGGTCGCCGCCTCCAGACGCGGCCAGTCGAAGCCCTCGAAGCTCGCAAAATCGACGCCCGCATAGCCGGACAAGGCCGCTTCCGGAAAATGGACGACATCCGCGCCCCTCGTCCGGGCCTCGCGCATCAGGCGCTCGATCGCCGCCTGATTGGCGTCGATGTCGGCCGAGATGGCGAACTGGGCGGTGGCGAGGATCAGCTTCACCCGCCCCGCTCCGCCCGCAGGATCGCCACCTCCTCCTGCAGCACCGAGAGGCGCGCGGCGTGCTCGCGGCACAGCACCATCAGCTCGTCGCTGCGCAGCGCGTCCAGCTTGTCGATCACCCGCATGATCTCCAGTTCGGCCCGCAGGTTGACGGCATAGTCGTGCTCGGCGGTCAGGCGGTCTTTCGCCGCCTGACGGTTCTGGCTCATCATGATCACCGGCGCCTGGATCGCCGCCACGGTCGAGAGCAGCAGGTTCAGGAAGATGAACGGATAGGGGTCGAACGCCAGGTGCATCGGCTTGAGAGCCAAGTTCAGCCCGATCCACAGCAGCAGCGCCAGGGTGAAGCCGCCGATGAAGCTCCACGAACCGCCGATGGCCGCGACCTTGTCGGCCAGGCGCGTCCAGAAGGTGCCCTCGTCGAGCAGGGCGCGCGGGTCCGACGGCTGCTCGGCCAGGATCAGGTCGATGACGCGCTTCTGGACGTCGTTGAGGTCTTCGTAGCGGCGACCGAGCAGGTCCATCGAAAGCTGGTCGAGACGATCTTGCGACATGGGGTGAAGACTCGGCGGAAAGTTAAGCCACATCATCGGCGGCGCGCGCCGGACGTGGCAAGGCCGCGATTGACAGCCCTCGTCGCCAGGGCGACGCTTACTCGTCGGGTGGGGCCGACGAGAAATCAGATCCGCAAAGGAGAAGCGCCGATGGCCCACAAGTTCATCATCAAGAAGAACAAGGCCGGCGAGTTCGTCGCCTATTTCACCTACAACAGCGAAACCATCTTCTGGACCGAGGGCTACGCGTCCAAGGCCTCGGCCAAGAACGCCATCGAGTCGATCAAGAAGAACGGCCCCGAGGCCGAGGTCGACGACCAGACGGACTGATCCGTCCCGGCCAGAGGCTCCCTCGCGACGGCGGGGGAGCGAAGGCCGCGACAGCCCCCCTTGACCCCTCCGCCCGTTCGGCATCTGATCATTGATAACAATGATACGGGAGGGGTCCATGCCGGCGAACGGGCGCAAGAGCATCTTCATCACGGGCGCGGCCAGCGGCATCGGCCTGGCGTGCGCCAAGCGGTTCGCCCAGGAGGGCTGGTTCGTCGGCCTGTCGGACATCGACAAGGCGGGACTGAAAGCGGCGCTGCTGGCCATCAGCCCCGAGAACGGCTCGATCCATCATCTCGACGTCCGTGACCGCGAGGCCTGGGAGAACGCCATCGGCGAGTTCGGCCGTGAGACCGGCGGCAGGGCCGACGCGCTGCTGAACAACGCCGGCGTCGCGCGTTTCGGCATGCTGAGCGAGATGTCGGACGCCGACTGCGACATCCAGATCGACATCAACATCAAGGGCGTCATCAACGGCGCCCGCGCCGGCCTGCCGCTGCTGAAGGCCGCAGGCGGGCGACTGATCAACGTGGCCTCATGCGCCGGGCTCTATGGCTCGCCGAAGCTGGCGGTCTATTCGGCGACCAAGTTCGCCGTGCGCGGCCTGTCGGAGGCGCTGGACGTCGAGTACGCCGCCTATGGCGTCAGCGTCGCCTGCGTCATGCCGTGGTTCGTCGAGACGCCGATCCTCAACGCGGCTTCGGACGGCTCCAACAAGTCGATGTCAGAGTCGCTGAAGGCCGGCGGGCTGGAGGTCTATCCCGTCGAGGACGCCGCCCAGGTGGTCTGGGAGGCCGCCCACGGCAAGGCGCTGCACTACCTGGTGGGCAAGCGGGCGAAGCAGATGCGCTTCGCCACCAGCCACATGCCTGGAACCGTCAGGAAGCAGCTCCGCTCCCGGCCCCTACTGTAGCCTTCAGGCCTTCGAGCACCGGCTTGTCGTTGGCCGGCGCCATCGACTTGACGGGCGTCAGGGTCGGAGCCTTCGCGGGCGCGACGTTCGGCGCGGAGGCCGGCTCGGAGACCGGACCGATCGGACCGCCTACGCCCGGGGCGCTGGCGCCCGGTTCCAGGCGCGCCAGGGTGGTATAGGCCACGGGCCCGTGACCGTCGGCCGTCAGGCTAGCGATCTCGGACGGCGCGATATCGTCGACCGTCGGCGACAGGCTCGAGCCCCCGCCACGGCGGCCGAAGCGATAGAAGATGTGCATCCCCACCTGGGTCACGCGCAGCAGGCGCGGACCCCAGCCCGGCGAGACGTTGACCGTGTGGAAGTGGGTGGCCGAGCCGACTTCGCTGGCCATTGTGCCGGCCAGGGCGCGGGCGGCGACCTTGCGGGCGCGGCTCCAGGCGCCGCCCTCGCGGGCGCGGCGCATCGAGCCATCGCAGGCGAAGCTGAACTGACAGCCCGTGCGATTGTAGGCGCCCTGGAACACGACGCCGCAGATCGACTTCGGGAAGGCCGGGTGGCGCACGCGGTTCAACACCACCTGAGCCACGGCCGCCTGACCGCTGGGGGTCTCGCCCCTGGCCTCGTAATAGATGGCCTGCGCCAGGCATTCGAGCTCGCGCGAGCTCTGCAGGGCGTTGCCGATCTGGAACGGACCGGCCCCCGCGCCGTTGAACATCGTGCCGAAACTGGCGCGCAGCATCAGCGGGCCGGTGCGGCCGGTCTGGCCGGGCAGCAGGGCAGAACCGGCGCCTTCAAGGCGGGCGGCCAGCATCGCCGACTGGCGATCACGCTGATCGACGGCAGCGAAAAGTTGGGGATCATGACGCTTGGCCACGGCGAGCGCGCCGGGGTCCATACGCGTAGAAGCGCTGAGCATCGCCGCTTCGGAGAAATCCCCCGAAGCGCCTTCCGCCAATCGGGCGACGCGGGCGTGGGTCGAGGCCGATTGGGCCAGGCCACCCAGAAGGTAAACGCCGCCAAGGGCGAGGCCCGTGATGGACCCCACCAATACGGCGCCGACCAGCCCGCGCGCGTCCGCGCGCGTCTGCGACTTGATATACAAAACTCGTGTCCTGCGCGGCGAGAGCCTCCGGCTCCCCGACAAAAGCGCCCCGGAAACCCCGCAAAAATCACTGGCGGAGACTCTTCCGAAGCGGAGGACTGGCCGTATCACGCGCTGTGGCCAAGATCCTGCTTGTAGCGGCTTATGACGTATCCATGACCGACTCGCAAGCACTTGCCGCGCCGCAACATGGCGCCTGCGCCTAAGCGCCGCACAGTCGAAACGTTAACGCCTTGAATCCTCGCGAAAAGCTGGACACGTCCGATCGTCGTTTTTTTGCGGCCGCCAAGGCACCGTCGCGCCTTTGCTCAACCCATCAGGCGGGAATCTGAAACGGGACTTATCGTTACTCGGCAACGACACAAGGTTAACGACAAGGGGATGCGCGAGGAGCTCGAGAGCGCCCCGCGCGACCTGAGCTAACGCCCCCGGATCAGCCGCCAGGTGTCGACGATCAGCTTCAGCAGATTGGTGGCCACAGCGACCCACAGCGCGACCTGGAAGGTAAGGTCCACCGTCTTCTGCAGATTGGCCAAGCCAGCCACCGTCGCCTCCGGCGCAACGAGAGTGACCAGCGGCATGGCCGGCCAGAGAGCGGCGGCGATGGCCAAACCGATCAGCGCGCCGATGATTTCGGCGCCCGCCCGCGCCCGCACCCAGCCCGGCTTCATCACGAGGATCAGACCCGAGACCACCTGCACCACCGCCATGACCAGGATGGGCCAGTAGAGCGCCTGAAAGATGGGCGAGAAGGTCAGGGCCACCTCGCCCCCGCGCGTGGTGATGACATTGCCCGTCGGGAATTCCACCGCTCCGGTCCACCAACCGATGAACAGCAGGGTCACCGCCGTCTCGAAAAGGCCATCGAACCGGCTCTTGAAGAACCATTCCCTTGACTTGGGGACCTTCGGCAGCTCGCTGACCTTCCAGTTCCGGAAGCCCTCGGTTCCGATCCAGCCCCGCTCGATCGCGGCTCCGATCAGGGTCGCCGCGCCGATCAGGCTCAGGCCCGTGGGGATGAAGTCCGTGACCGTCCGCATCACCAGACGCGCGTCACCATGAGCCGTCAACAGGGCCACGCCCGCCGGGATCACCGCCGCCAGGGCCGCCACCGCCAAGAGGACCTTCACGCCGAACAGCCAGAACGGATAGATCTCGGGACCGATCAGGGCGGTGCGCGGGCCATAGCGGCCGGCCACGGCGATCGGATGGCCGATCTCACGCAACAGCTCCTCGATCTCGCGCTTGTCGAGCGGACGGCCCAAGGTGGCCTCGCGCTCCTCGATCCGGTTGACGATCAGGTCGCGCAGTTCGGCGACGATGTCCTGGCGCGAGGCCTTGGGCAGCAGGGCGGCGACCGCGCCCAGGTAACGATCGATCAGATCGCTCATGTCATGGGGTCCTTCGGTGAGAGTAGCGGCTGTCACGAGCGCGGCGGCCAAAAGTGCGAGCGGTTTTGGCGTTCGCCACGCTCGAAGTGTTTGAAATCGAGCCTGCTCATCCCTTCTGATCTCCATCAGAAGGGGCAGGCTCGAGCAGCGGCTCCAGCGCGGCGTTGATCGCGCGCCACTCGTCGGCGAGGCGGGCCAGCACGGCCCTCCCCTCGCTCGACAGCTGATAGAAACGCTTCTTGCGCTTGTCTTCCTCGCGCCATTCGCTGGCCAGCAGCCCTTGGGCCTCGAGGCGGCGCAGCATCGGGTAGAGCGCGCCTTCGTCGATCTCCACGCCCACTGACGAGAGCGCCTGACGCAGACTGTAGCCGTAGCGCTCTTCCCTTAGCTGAGCGAGGACGGCGAGGATCAAGGTCCCCCGCCGCAGCTCCTGGCGGAGCGATTCAAAGATGTCCGTATCAGTCGGCATGGGGTGTGTGACGCATAGTGTGTGGCACATGGTGTGCGATACACACTGTATGTCACACAGTATTTGAGCGAGTCAACGCCCCCCCGAACGCCGTTCGCTGTCAGGGCGGTAGGTGTTCTTACCGACTGACCTGACGCCCGGATGGCTCTAGACTTCGCTGCGAACAGGAGCCCGCCATGCCGCGTCCGATCCGCACGCTCGTCGCCGCCTCACTCCTGGCCGGCGGTCTTGCCGCCACGGCGACGGCCGCCAGCGCCCAGGCCTCAGCGGTCAACGGCCAGAAGCTGGCCCAGCGCCAGTGCGGCGGCTGTCACGCGGTGAGCGGGCTGAAGAGCCCCCTCACCGGCGCGCCGGCCTTCGCCAAGCTCTACCTGCGTTACCCGCCCGGCGGCCTGGATCGCGTGCTCTCTGAAGGCATGCTGTCGCCGCAATCGCCGCCCGAGGAAGGCTCCCCGCCTACTCACCCGCGCATGCCGCAGGTCAAGTTCGACGACGATCAGCGGGCGGACCTGAAGGCCTATCTTCGGAGCCTGGACCCCCGCTAGGGAGGGCCGAGGCCTCGCGGCTCATGCGCGCTCAGCCGCATGCGCCGCCTTGAGCCGATGCCCGACCGCCACGATCGCCTCCAAGGCCGGAACGAGTCCTTCGCCTAGCGGCGTCAGGGCGTATTCCACCGACGGCGGCGAGGTGGGCTGGATCGTTCGCGAGAGCACACCCCGGGCCTCCAGCTCCTTGAGCCGCTGGGACAGCACCTTGGCCGACACCGGCGGGATATCGGTCCGCAGCTCGCTGAACCGCCTTGGGCCGGCGCGCAGATGCCAGATCACATTCGGAGCCCATGCGCCGGAGATGACGGCCATGCACTCCGTCAGCGCGCACGGTTCGGGCGGCGGCGCGCTGCGATTCTTTCGGACTTTCAGGACCATGCCAAACGCTCGGTTACCACCAGGAAACGTCAAAGCGCAGTAACCATTGGAAACCAGGTAGGCAAGCGTAACGCGTAATCATACCTGCGCGGTGGCCCTCAACCGGAGACCACGCCATGACACCTTACGCCCAGGACGCTCGCCATCGCCTGGAAGCTTCGCCGCCGTACCGAGACACCTTGAGCGACTTCGCCGGTGTCCAGGACGTCCTCCAGAAGTACTTCGACGCGCTCTACGCCTGCGACGTGGATCTGCTGGCGGAGGTGTTTCATCCCCGGGCGATCTACGCCACGGCGGACGAAAGCCCGGCGCTCTATCGTGACATGCCCACCTATTTCGAGGTGGTGCGCGGGCGCACCCCGCCCGCGGCTTCGGCGGATCCACGCCGGGACATCATCGACGAGATCGCCTTCGCCGGGCCCAACGCCGCCGCGGTGCGCGTACGTTGCACGCTGGGCGCGCGCGACTTCGTCGACCTGCTGACACTCGTCCGTGAAGACGGCCGCTGGCGGATCATCGCCAAGGTCTTCCAGATTATCGAGAAAGGCTGATCCCATGCCCTATGTGAACATCCAGGTGACCCGCGAAGGCGTCACGGCCGAACAGAAGGCTGACCTGATCGCGGGCGTGACCACCCTTCTCAGCGAGGTTCTGGGCAAGGATCCGAACACGACCTTCGTCGTCATCGATGAGGTCGCGCTTGAAAACTGGGGCGTCGGCGGCCTGCCCGTAGAGACCTACCGGGCGCTTAGAAAAAGGCCGGAATGACTTGATGCGTGGCATGGTGGCGCGGCGCCATTCAAAGGCCACGCGCCCGCCGGACCCTGGGGATTCCGAGGGGGCCAAGGTTTGCGCCGCCTGGGCGGCGACGGTATCTTGGCCGCGAAGGAGTGCGTTCACCTTGTCCAGAACCAAGGGCGCCAAGGATCTCGATCACGAGGCCAAGCGCCGTGACCTGTTGGAGAAGATTACGCTGCACCTGATGGCGCGGGGTGGCGAGCGCGCGAGCTTTCGTGACCTTGCGGCCGCCGCCGAGGTGTCGCCGCCGACTCTGCGGCACTACTTTGGTGACCGCCGTGCGGTCATCGATGCGGTGCTGGAGGAGTGTCTGCGCCGTGGCCGCCCGGGCCTCGACGCTCAGCGCCTGAGCGATCTGCCTTTCGAGGCCTCGATCTACACCTATGCTCGCAGCCTGGTGAACGCGCTGCGGGCCGAGAAGACGGTGCGCCTGGGCGATGTGTTCGCCCTCAGCCTGGCCGAGGGCCTGATGGACCCGAGCTATGGCCGCCCGGCCCTGGAGCATATTGTCGAGCCGACCTTGCAGGCGCTGGAGGCGCGGCTGCAACTGCACATCGCGCGCGGGGAGATGCGGGCCGATGTCGATCCGCGCATGGCGGCGCTGCAACTGGTCTCGCCGCTGCTGCTGGCCTGCCTGCATCAGGACCAGTTGGAGGGCGCGCATCTCCGCGCCATGAACCTGGAGAAGCTGATCGCCAGCACCTGCGGGGCGTTCCTGCGCGCCTTCGCCGTATCGCCGCCCGTCTGGGGAACCGACGAGCCGCCGGCGCCGGTTCTGGCGGCCGCGGATTGGCGCTAAACGTCGCGGCGAACCCTTAAGCGGTTCGCCGCCCTTTCTTTATACCAGTTGATACACTAAATATCCCTCGATCCGGTTTGACCGAGGGAGACGCCTTATGGACGGCGCGATCCATATCCTCGAGCCTCGTAGCGATAACGCCCCGCGCGCGGAGGCCGGCGTCGCTAGAGCCATGGCCGTGCTCGGCGCCCTGGGCTTGATCCCGTTCGTGGCCCCGCCCCTTCTGTTCTTGGTCGGCGCGCTGCCGGCGGGGACCGCCTGGATCGCCCAGGCCGCCTACGCCGGCGCGATCCTCGCCTTTCTCGGCGGCGTCCGGGCGGCGCAAGCCGCGCTGGGCGCGCGGGCGGATATCGCCACCCTGGTGATCGCCATGGCGCCGCCGATCGTCGGCTTCGCCGTCGCAGCGCTGGTCGCCGGCGCCGGCTCGTCCGCCTTGGTCGCGGCCGGCCTGCTGGGCCTCGCCGTCGCGCTCGCGGCGCAG
>VYKS01000372.1_pt1 | contig 17508 bp, 25 predicted proteins | sample 5114511 | NCBI WGS metagenome assembly VYKS01 (sample SAMN12291795, study PRJNA351875) | freshwater metagenome | isolation source: freshwater lake | place: USA: Michigan, Gull Lake | collected 2011-07-05 | reverse complement strand
ACCTGATAGGGATACCTCTAAAGGGCAGTTGCGAAATACCAGTAATGGGAAGAAGCAGAAACCTAAGTTGTGAATCTTAGGAATCCCCCGATTTATCGGGGGAGGATGTCAACCAGAGCAAAATGATATATGTCATAGCGTGATTTTGCATACGTCTGGCCGAAAGACGCAAAAATCGAGGGTTGAAACTTAATTATCCTGAGTCCGTGGCATTTATCAGTGCCGCAATTTTAGAAGGGGCAAGGGATGGTAAAACCGTGGCGGAACTTATGCACTACGGCACTACGATTTTATCTAGAGCAGACGTGATAGAAGGCATACCTGAAATGATCCATGAAGTCCAAGTGGAGGCAACTTTTCCAGATGGCACAAAACTTGTAACTGTACATACTCCGATTCATTAATCCTATACTGAGTAGCGAGTCTGACCTTTACCTACAGAAAACGTAACATAAGTAGGTTAAAATTTTAACTTGGTACTGTAAACCTAAAGTAGTTTAATGCGAAATTCACTTCCTCTTTTTGTATCCTTGGCGATCGCTGCATTTAGCATTATTCCCTCACCAATAAAGGCTCAGACTTTAGAAGCCACAAGATCTAAACCAGGAATTAACCAAAAAATAAGTCAGCGCATAGATCCCGATGCAGTTCGCAGTAATTCTGGTTTTTCTGTATCTAGCCTTAGTATTAATACCCTCGAAGCCATTGGGATGCGCCAAGATTTGCAGGAATTGGTGGGTAGGATTGAAAACTCAATTAATACTGCCCAAGCTAGTCGTACCTATCAGGAATCTCTAAATCAAAAGCAGGCGATCAGTAATGCTAAGGAGCTACTGCAAAATTTCAACCAAATGATTCAAGGTGGTAATTCCGCAGAGGTCAGAAATCGGTGGGAGCAAGTCCGACAAGATTTACTCAGAGAATATCCAACTAATACGCTATCCAACTTACCCGAAGTACGCGCAGTCTGGTTAGATCGAGGCACAATCGTGGCGGCGGGTTCAGAACGGAGATTAGCAGAAGTATTTAATCGCATGGCTACCGCAGGGGTGAATACGGTTTTTTTTGAAACTATTAATGCTGGCTATACCGTCTATCCCAGTGCGATCGCCCCTCAACAAAATCCTTTAATCAGAGGCTGGGATCCTTTGGCATCAGCAGTTAAGTTAGCCCATGAACGCAAGATGGAACTCCACGCTTGGGTGTGGGTATTTGGGGTAGGCAACCAACGTCATAATGCTTTGGTCAATAAGCCTGCTAATTATGTGGGGCCAGTTTTAAGCCGTAATCCTAGTTGGGCAAACCTAGAACGCAATGGCAGAATGATTGCCCCAGAAGGTAAAACTTTTCTAGATCCTGCTAATCCTGCGGTGCAAGCTTATTTACTTAGCTTATATAAAGAAATTGTGACCCGCTATGACGTAGATGGTTTACAACTAGACTACATTCGTTATCCACGCCAAGATCCAGGTCGGGATTTTGGGTTTGGCATTGCCGGTAGAAGTAAATTTCAGGCACTTACAGGAGTTGATCCAATTAACCTGACACCCAATAACTCTTCTCTGTGGTGGATGTGGACTAACTTTAGGGTGCAGCAGGTGGATAGCTTTGTGAATAGGGTTTCTAAGGAGATTAAACAAATCAAGCCTCGCATCATAATTTCGGCGGCGGTATTTCCTTGGAAGTCTTTAGATCGGATTAACAAAATCCAACAAAATTGGGAAGCTTGGGTTAATCGAGGTGAGGTAGATTTGTTGGTACCAATGACCTACGCTCCTGATACCAGCGTGTTCTTGCAGCAAGGAGTTCAGCCTGCCCTTGATAGTATTGGACAAGCTCCTGCTTTACTTTTGCCAGGGGTTTTAATTAAAAATTTGGGAGATACCGAGCTTTTAGATAAGTTACAAGCATTACGAGATTTACCTGCGGGTGGTTATTCGCTATTTGCCGCCGAGCATTTACGTCCTAGCTTTAAGGAAGTTTTAAAATATTTGCAACCTAATCAAAGTGAATTTGTTTTACCTTTCCGTGAACCTTTTCGAGCCGCCCAAATTCGGTATATGGCTCTTAACCATGAGTGGCAGATTTTGATTAAAAGCGATCGCATTCGCATCTCAAGGGATGACTTGGGTAATTGGCAAAGACAGATTGAGGTTTTGGATCGGTCATTGCTTGAGCTTAACCGCAGCCCTAATCGTAATAGTCTTAGAGAAGCGCAGGCTGCACTGGATGATATGTCCACTAATTTGGGAAAATGGATGGGGCTGGAAAGCAGATATAGAATCACAACTTGGTCAAATCGTCTGGATGCCATTGGGTCAATTTTACGTTTCGGCGATCGCACTGCATTTAGGTCGAGATTTCCCACTGCTCAAAATTAACCAAATTCACACTAATGATTTAGAAATCCAATGCTAATCCGTAAACTTAATGACTGCGAAGAATTTATAGCTGGCGATCGCACAATTCTGAGGGAGTTATTCCACCCCGATAAGCAGCCCGTGAACTTAGGTTATAGTCTGGCTCATGCGATCGTTTCGGTGGGTGATACTTCCCAGCCCCATTCCTTAACCACTTCAGAGGTTTACTATATTTTAAGTGGCGTGGGAGAAATGGATATTAATAATGAAACTCAAATGGTTGAAGTAGGAGATGCGATCTACATTCCCCCTGATGCCAAGCAATTTATCACCAACACTGGCTCCGAACCCCTGATTTTTATCTGTATAGTAGATCCAGCATGGCGGAAAGAAGACGAAACGGTATATCAATGAAATTTACGAAAAGATCATGATGAATGAAGTATTTACTTTAAGTGGCGAATATATTGCCCTATGCGATCTCCTCAAGGTATGTGGATTTGCTGACAGCGGCGGGGCTGCCAAATATATGATTTCCCAAGGGCATATAGATGTGAATGGGGTAACTGAATTGCGTAAAACTTGTAAGATTTATAGTGGATTTAAAGTTAGTGGCTGGGATTTTAACATTGATGTAGTTAGCTCATCCCCTTGATTTCGAGCTAATCTGTTCTCCCAAGTTTGGGGGCAAAAACCTCTGGCTAAGATCGCTTTGACTTGCTTTAGCAGTAATCCTTAACCCGAACTTAGGTTATTTTAAGAGCCAGATTTTATAGCGGTGGGTTGTAACCTGGGATTTTAGATAAATCTACATCATCTATTTGATCGGGGGAAATGTATTCTTGAGCGTATTTCAGGTAAACTTTCTCATTAATAAACAAATCAAAAAGATCGGGATCGATATGGGAACTAAGCTTCATTTTGCCTAAGATATTAAGGCATTCAGTCAAGGGCTTACCTTTTTTATAGGGGCGATCGGCAGCACTTAGAGCTTCAAAAATATCAGCGATCGCCATCATCCGAGCAGGAACAGACATTTGATCTCTAGTTAAGCCCTTGGGGTAACCTTTCCCATCCATGCGTTCGTGATGTCCTCCTGCATATTCAGGAACTCGGCGCAGATTTTTAGGATAGGGTAGAGCTTCCAACATCTCAATTGTGACCTTCATGTGGTCGCTGATAATCTGACGCTCTTCGGGGTTGAGAGTGCCACTGGTAATATCTAGATTGTAAAATTCATCCTCGGTTAAAAATGCTACTTCTTGATCCTGCTCATTTGTCCACTTGTAACTAAGGATTTCTCTGAGTCGGGTTTTATCTTGCTCGGACATTCTCTCACTGCCAATATTACAATGTCTCAGAAAAGAGCGATCGCTTTCTAGTTTGTTCAGATAGTTTTGATATTCAGCTTCGAGGATATTAATATCAGCATTATCCTTTCCTTCTAAAATTGCAAGTTTATGTTTGAGTAAATCAATCTCGGCATCCCGCTTTAAAACTTCAAATCTAGTTTCGATTAGGTGAATGCGATCGTAGATAGTTTCTAATTTTGTCGATTTATCAACCACATGAACGGGGGTGACAACTTTGCCGCAATCATGGAGCAGTCCCGCAATTTTAAGTTCATAGAGTTCTTCTTCTGTCATTGTAAAGTCTTTGAATATACCCTGTTGGGTGTCGCAGGTTGCCTTTGCTAAGAGCATAGTTAAAGTCGGAACCCTGCGGCAATGACCACCTGTATAGGGAGATTTATCATCGATCGCCTTAGCAATTAAGCCAATAAAAGACTCGAAAAGTAGTCTAAATTCTTCAATTAGTACTCGATTGGTCAAAGCCACGGCTGCCTGTGAAGCAAGGGATTCGGCTAGATTTTGAGCCTGTGGGGAAAACGGAATTATTTCTCCATTGCTATCAATGGCATTAATTAGTTGCAGCACGCCAATGATTTCATTTTCATGATTTTTCATCGGTACAGTTAAAAAAGATTTTGATCTATATCCAGTTTTTTGATCAAAAGCTCTGGTGCCAGAAAAGTCAAAACCTTCAGCAATATAGGCATCAGGGATATTAGTAGTCTGGTGATTAATGGCACTATAGGCAGCAATCATGGAATTATTGGGAGTGCGATCGCTGTGATAAAGGGGAATTGGCGCAAAAGGGATCGGCCTACCCGTGGTTCCCCCCATCTTAATATTGAGAGATTGGGTAATTATAATTTCAAATTTGAGCTGTTGATCTTCAGTGACTGTATACAAAGTTCCAGCATCAGCATTAGTAAGACTTTTAGCTCCCATCACAATCATTTCCAGCAAAGATTTTGGATCTTTCTCTGCTGAAAGTGCGATCCCGATCTCGTTTAATTTGGCAAAGCGTTCTATGTACTCTTCATTCATGATTTTATGATGCCCTGATCAAAATCTTAGACTATTAGAGGAATATGACTACAAAAACACTTTTTAGATCAAAGTTAAGTAATTCTTGAGAATTTTATGTGTGATCTTAGTTACCCGATCTTAATCTTGAGGTAAAAATATTAATCAAATTTAGGAAATGTCTAAATTGCTGATTCTTAATTGATGATATTCTCTATTCCAAAATAATATTACGTAGATAAGCACCCTTTAGATTTGCATTACTTAGTTTGGTCTGACTTAGGTTAGCTTTCATCAGATTAGCCCAACGTAAATCCGTGTCGTCAAGATTTGCACCGCTTAGATTTGCGCCAACTAAATACCCGTGGGACAAGTGAGCCTGCCATAGCTTTGCCCTAATTAAGTTAGCTTTATAAAAATTTGTATTGCTCAGTTCAGCTTCATATAAATTTGCTCCAGTGAGGTAAGCTTCGGCAAAATTAGCAGCGATCGCCACGGCATAGCTTAGATCAGTGCGGGTTAAATCTGCTCCCATTAAGTCGGCATTGCGGAGATTGGTATCACTCAGATCAGTGCCAATTAAGTTAGCACCACTCAGATCGGCTTGTTCTAAATTAGCATTTTTGAGATTAGCACCAATCAAATTTGCCCCTTGAAAATTAATCTTGGTGAGATTAGAATCCCGTAAATTTGCATCAATCAGTTCGGTGCATTGGCAGTTGGCAGAAATTAGAATCGCCCCGCTCAAATTGGCTTGGGTTAGAGATGCAGAACTAAGATTTGCCGAGATTAAATTTGTACCTTGGAGGTTTGCCCTTCTTAAATTAGTCTTGCTCAGGTTGGCTCCCCGAAGATTCATGCCACTTAAATCTGCACCACTAAGATCGGGAATTATTTCAGAATTTTGCGATCGCCACTCTAACCACCGCACTGCGCCTAGCTGAAGTATTGCCAGATGTTTTGCCATGACGATTTATTCTTTGCGAGCAGTTCCCAGATTTTCTCGCCCCGGGGCATTGGCGATCGCATCCAAAGCCGCTCTAGATCCCGCAATAATATCTCGCTCTTCTCCCCCTAAATAAAGCCGACCAAAACTGCCCACTGCCGAAATTTGCAAAATATTAATTAAAGCCCCTTTTTCAGCTTCATTGGCAGCCAAAGCCGCATAGGCCGCAGGTTCCACTTCCAAAACATATAAAGTCTGTCCCGCTAAAATCATCTGTCCACGGCGGGTACGATTAATCAACTGGGTTTGGTGGGCATCAATATTACGAATAATCTGACTGGAAATCACACGGGGTTTAATACAATCCTGTCGTCTGACCCCGATCGCTTCTAAAATTGCCTTACCTGCAGCTTGGGTTTCGCCTTGACGGCTGGCATGAACTTCCATCAATCCATAGAGCCGTTCCACAAACTGTACCCCTGGTCGCACAGCGGCAGACTTGAGGGCAATATCCATAATTCGCATAATTTCAATACCTGGAGAAATCTCAATCCACAAAGAGGCATCACCTGGCAATGGTAAAAAACCTTGCGCCTCAGTACCCAAGTAAGCTGCGTGTTGGGGTTGTAAATTATCTAAATAAACGTAGCTACGAAGGTCTATACCCACAGGATTAACAGTCACTAAGCGGTCATTGAGCCTAATTAGTATATCAGTTGGGTAGTGTATTATTTACCTAGGGTTTACTTGGTTATCTATTTGTACACATCTCCTCTAAATCCAATTGTGTAGACTTCAATATCTTTAGAATTAGCAGTTAGAGAAAAGATGACTCTGATCTTGCCAATGCGGATTCGATAAAAACCTTCCCAATCTCCCCTCATCTTTTTGATATCTAGTTCTGTAAATGGGATAATTCCCTGTTCTTCCATGCTGGTCAAAAGTCGATTGAGTTGCAACTGAATTCTAATTACATCGTCAGGAGGAATTTTCTGTAAAAATTTGATAGCCTCTCTACGAAATTTGACTGCCATACCTAACCCAATCCGTCATATCAATTAGTTCTTCTGCCTCATAGTTAGTCGGGCTACCTATTTGTTGGTCTATCTCTGCCTGCTCTATCTCTGAAATATACGGCAAAAGCGATTGGCAAAGTAAAAGTCTCTCTTCTTGCAAGACTTCTCGGACACTTTCTTTAATCAATATCTTTAATTCTTGAATTTCCATCAGATTCAAATTAAGGTTAGGCTAATTGGCTCTTGATTAGATTTAGACAAATAACTTGGACTACATAAATATAGATTAAGTTTGAACAAATTAAATTGGCAACTAAGCCTGATTTTTGAGATTTATACTTTCTTGGCTAACTAATAAATCATTACTCTCATAATATTCAGGAAGTAACTTTCGTTGCTCAACTTGTCCTAACTCACTCTCGATCGCTGCTGTAGTTTCAAGACAATCATTTCCACTCCCATTAATTACCCTTTCCGTGATCTTGCCATCGGGAGCTATTAAATACTCGATTTTTAAATACTTAGTCATGGGCTTGAGTGGCTGCGATCGCCTGTGGCATTGTATCTATTAAAGCCCTTAGCACTTTATTCACCGATTCTGGGGTGGTAAAAACTTGAGCTACATCTTCATCTAAAATCACAATTTTTGATACTTGCTTTCCATCCTGAACTGCAAAGCGATTGGGTTTTGCTTTTTTGTAATCAAAGTGATACTCAGCTAAAAGCTCATCATCTGAGTCATGTAATTCAATATCTATCTTGTTCATAATCTTCACGCTCTTTGGGAGTAGTTAAACGGGCGTTGATAATACGGATGGCATTACATCTTTGAGTGAAAGAAATCAACAGCAGACGATTATTTTGAGAATGACCAACAATAATTTCTCGCCTCTCATTTCCTGAATGAGCTTCATCATCAAAAATAGCTGACAGTCCATTACTAAAGACAGTCTTAGCTTCATTAAAGCTGACACCATGCTTTTTTAAGTTGCTTATCGCCTTTGACTCGTCCCACTCAAATTTCATAGAGTTATTGTAACCAATTTATAAATTGATAAATCGCCAGCAATCAAATACTCAATTTTTAGATATTTAGGGTCTATTGTGTAGAAACCAGCGATCTAGTTGGAGTAAGGCACGGGCATGATCTCGAATTGAAATTTCTGCATCGAAAAAAGTATCTGGAGCCAAAGCATTCTGCTGCCATGCTAAATCAAATGCTATTTGGGGATCAGTAGGTGGACGGTTTACAAAAAATTGAAACATTGCGCCCTAGCAATCTTGAAACTCAACCGTACCTTACTTGAAACTATTACAGAAAAATTTTTAGAGTCTGAAGTGATTGAAGGTGAAGTGTTGCAGTCTTATTTGACTTAAGTTGTAGCTCCTAAAAATTCTCACTCAGTTATGGCTCTAGAAAATTGTCACTAAAATTTAGATTGAAACTCACATCTGAATAAATTTAACTTTGTTTAATAGTGTCTGTACACCAATTGGTAGGGACATTTTTTTATCTGCGAAATAGCGATCTCTTCTCTTCATATAACTTTTTAATCTAAGTAGATCGTTTTAACTTTTTTGGTAGTAAAGGACATACCCTCTAGTCCTTTACTACCAAGTAGCCCTGTAATAATAAACTTTATCTTGTGCTTCATCAATGGCAAATATGCGAAACCCTTGATTTCCATTGTGATAGATATATTTATAATTTTTCTTAGGGTCTGGACTATCTTTTAATTCAAAATTTCCATCTTTGATTTGCTTGAGAATCATTGAGTCTAATTTACCAGTTTTCCATTGAGGTTTTTCTTCGAGTGAGAAATCAAATGTTACCCAATCAAACCCTTTAGCTGTCAGAATTTTAACTTCAGATGGCGGCATTTTAAATATGGCACCGTAACTATAATCACCAAAAAAATCAGAACGGCTTGACTTTTCTTCTATAATTTTTGCCGCCTGAGGAAGTTGATAAGTAACTGGTTCGTCTGTACCAAAAAGAAGGAAAACAAGTAAATGTTGTAAAACTGTTGGGATTATTATCAATGCTAGTAGACAATAAGCCCAGAATATTACTCTTGTTCTTTGTTCTTTCATTACTGTTTATTGTTATTGAACTGTTAACAATTATAAAAAAATTCCCCACAGTTTAATGTAGAGAATTTCTTTTTTATTAATTTTTGTTAGGTCAGCTATGGAGAAGTAGGGCTTACATCATTCCACCCATACCGCCCATGCCTCCCATTCCACCCATACCGCCCATGTCTGGAGCGGCAGATTTCTTCTCAGGTTTATCAACTACTAAAACTTCAGTGGTCAAGACCATACCAGCAACGGAAGCAGCATTTTGAATTGCCGAACGCACGACCTTCGCAGGATCAATAATCCCAGTGGCAATCATATCGATAAAGACAGAATTGAGGGCATCAAAACCGAAGTTAAATTCTAGTTCCTTTACCTTCTCAACGATGACCGTACCTTCTAGTCCAGCATTGTCAGCAATTTGACGTAGAGGAGCTTCTAGAGCTTTAGCAATAATACTTACACCGATTGCTTCTTCATGATCTAAACCAGCTTTAATTTCATCCAAAGATTTAATCAAATGGACTAAAGTTGCACCACCACCAGGGACAATTCCTTCTTCGACCGCAGCACGGGTAGCATTCAAAGCATCTTCAATGCGAAGCTTACGATCTTTAAGTTCGGTTTCGGTGGCTGCACCGACTTTAATTACAGCGACACCACCTGAAAGTTTAGCCAAGCGTTCTTGGAGCTTTTCTTTGTCGTACTCAGAATCAGTTAGGTCCAGTTCTTTACGAATTTGAGCAATCCGCTTATCAACATTTGCCTTATTTTCGCTACCAGCTACGATTGTGGTTTTTTCTTTGCTAATAGTGATCTTGCGAGCAGTACCAAGCATTTCTAGGGTTGCAGTATCTAAGCTTAAGCCCATTTCTTCAGCGATTACTTGACCATCAGTTAAAACGGCAAGATCTTGAAGCATTGCCTTGCGGCGATCGCCAAATCCAGGAGCCTTGATTGCAGCCACATTTAAAGCACCTCTAAGCTTGTTAACTACTAAGGTTGCTAAAGCTTCGCCTTCCACGTCTTCAGCAATAATTACCAAAGGAGAGCCAGAACGAGCGACTTTTTCTAAAACAGGAACTAGGTCTTGAATTACGTTGATCTTCTTATCGGTGATTAAGAGCTTGGCGTTCTCAAACTCAGTGATCATGCGCTCCGAATCAGTCACAAAGTAAGGAGAGGTATAACCACGATCGAATTGCATCCCTTCTACAACTTCAAGTTCGGTAGTCAAGGATTTGGATTCTTCTACAGTGATGACCCCATCTTTACCAACTTTATGCATGGCATTGGCAATCATTTCCCCAACTTCGGTATCATTTCCTGCGGAAACTGTCGCAACTTGGGCGATCGCATCTCCAGTTACAGGTTTAGCATTAGCTGCAATGACCTCTACCAATTTGGCAACAGCTTTTTCGATGCCACGACGCAGGCTCACAGGATTAGCCCCAGCCGCAACATTCTTTAGCCCTTCACGGATCATAGCCTGAGCCAAAACCGTCGCACTGGTGGTACCGTCTCCAGCTACATCATTAGTTTTAGATGCAACTTCACGAATTAATTGTGCCCCAGCATTTTCTAAGGGGTCTTCTAGTTCAATTTCCTTGGCAATGGTCACACCATCATTCACGATTTGGGGTGCGCCATATTTCTTTTCGAGTACGACGTTACGTCCTTTTGGTCCAAGGGTAACTCTGACGGCATCCGCAAGGGCATTTACACCACGCTCAAGGGCACGTCTTGATTCTTCGTCAAATACAACTTTCTTAGCCATGATTTTTCTCTTGTAATTTTTCTCTTGTCTAGATTTAGATCTGTTTAAGTCTGGTTGGTAATTTTTAACTATTCAACGATTAACTATTCAACGATCGCCAAAATATCTTTTTCCGCAACCAGCAGGTAATCGGCTCCATCAACTTTGATTTCATTCCCTGAATATTTGGAATATAAAACCTTATCACCAACTTTGACTTCTAAAGCTATGCGATCGCCTTTTTCATTACGAGCACCAGCTCCAACCGCAGTAACTTCACCAATTTGAGACTTTTCTTTAGCAGTATCAGGCAAGAAAATCCCACCCGCTGTTTTCTCTTCTTTGGCAACAATTTTAATTAAAATGCGATCGCCCAATGGTTTGAGCGCACTTGCTTGTACCGTCAATGATGCCACGATGACTAATCCTCCATGCATTAAACTTTTGAATTTTTGGGTAGTTAGCGACTTAGCACTCTACCTCATTGAGTGCCAATATACTCCAAAATCTCTTTACCCCTAGATCGGCTTTCCGTACCAAAATAAAAAGGACTTAGGTTTTGCCTAAATCCTTTGGGTTAATTAATGTGAGTTCTATGTGATTATCAAAAGGTTTTTGCCCCCTAGCCCCCAAATTTGGGAGAACAAGATTAGTTGAACTCTTTTCAAAGTCCCACAGAATTGGTGGATTTAGGGGGCTGCGTTTTCTGATCCCGAACTCTAATACCTAGCTCACACTAGCAAGCTGGGCATTATTTTCTAGCAATATTTCCTGTAACTCACTAGAGTCAACAGTTTCACGCTCAACTAACATCTCGGCAATTTTATCGAGGATATGACGATTTTGAACTAGAACTGTTCTTGCAACTTTGTAGGCATTTTCTACCAGTAAATTGACCTCTTGATCGATAACCGCCGCAGTTTCTTCGGAAAAATCTCGCTCGGAAGCAATATCTCGACCTAAAAACATATTATTGTTGGCACGACCCAAGGCTACAGGCCCTAATTTATCGCTCATCCCAAATCTGGTAATCATTTGACGGGCAATTTGCGAAACCTGTTGTAAATCGCTAGAAGCACCTGTAGTGACTTCTTCTTCCCCAAAGACAATCTCCTCTGCCAAACGACCACCCAAAGCTACAGCCATTTGATTTTGAAGATAGGAACGACTCTGCATTCTTTCTTCGGTAGGCAAAAACCAAGTTAATCCACCCGCACGACCACGGGGGATAATTGTGACCTTCTGCACAGGGTCATAATCGGGCATCAAGGCTCCAACTAGAGCGTGCCCTGCTTCGTGATAGGCTACTAGCTTTTTACGCTTATCGCTCATAACTCGATCTTTCTTTTCAGGTCCTACTAAAACCCGATCCACAGCATCATTAATCTCATCCATGGAGATCTCTGTGAGGTTACGGCGGGCAGCTAAAATTGCGGCTTCATTCAGTAGGTTAGAGAGGTCAGCACCAGTAAATCCGGGGGTACGACGGGCAATTTTTTCTAAATCCACATCTTGTCCAAGGGTTTTACCTTTGGCATGAACACCTAAAATTTCTAAACGACCTGCAAAATCTGGACGATCTACAACAACTTGGCGATCGAATCTTCCGGGGCGGAGTAAGGCTGAATCTAAAACATCAGGACGGTTAGTTGCAGCAATAATAATGATGCCCGTGTTACCTTCAAATCCATCCATTTCAGTCAGGAGTTGGTTTAGGGTTTGTTCCCTTTCATCGTTACCACCGCCTAATCCTGCACCTCTTTGGCGACCGACAGCATCAATTTCATCGATAAATACAATACAGGGAGCATTGGTTTTAGCTTGTTCAAATAGATCACGGACTCTGGAAGCTCCAACACCCACAAACATTTCCACGAATTCGGAGCCAGAAATACTAAAAAATGGTACACCTGCTTCCCCAGCCACAGCCCTTGCTAGTAAAGTTTTACCAGTTCCAGGAGGTCCTACTAATAGCACGCCTTTGGGGATTTTTGCCCCGACTGCTGTGAAGCGATCGCTATTTTTAAGAAAATCGACAACTTCAGTTAATTCTAGTTTTGCTTGTTCAATCCCTGCCACATCAGCAAAGGTGATCTGAGTTTGCGGCTCCATTTGCACTCTTGCCTTAGACTTGCCAAAATTCATGGCTTGATTACCAGGCCCCGATTGAGCACGACGGAGCAGAAAGAATAGCCCCACTAACAGCAGGATGGGTAAGAGAAAGCTAGTCAAGGTTTGTAAAAATGCACCGTCATTGCGACGGGGAGCTACATCTAGTTCAATATTATTGTCGGTAATAGTTTTAATAAAATCGGGGTCGTTGGGGAGATTGACTCTCACTCTCTTATTGCCATTGGGTCCCCCAGGAATAGTGGCTTCAGCGTAAGTGCGATCGCTACTCAATGTCACCCTAGAAACACCCTGTTTATTTTCAATTGCCTCTATGAGTTGACTATAGCGCCATTGCTCTTGGGGTTGAGGTTGATTATCAATTAGGGCGGTACCTAGAGTAATAACAACGATCCCCAGCAGCGCATATAGACCAATATTTTTCCACTTTTTATTACTATTCTTATCTTTCACCGCTCATGCTCCATTCAAAGGATATTATTTATTACATTATATTAACCTAATCGAATTGGCACTGACCCACGGATCTAAGGGCTATCTGCCTAAGGCATTAAGAAATTGCTGCAATTGATCTACCAAAGATGTCTTTTTACCAGTGGCTTTACCTATAATCCGATTTAGATCATCTCCAACAGGTCTGTCATTACCTTCGTAAATCATTTCCATAGTGGTAGCATCATTTTGACTTTTTTCTTGCCAGACTTGCCAAAGCTGAGGATAGCAACGCCACACTGCGCCTTGATCGATGGGTTGGATGTAGTAACTAATTTCAAACACACTTAAAAAGCGATCCCGCATTCTCCTTGCCGCCAATCCTAAACCCACCTCACTATTTTCCAATTTAGGATTAAGCATGACAAATGGGCGATCGCCAATCAGGGTTAATAATTTTTCAATGCCATCAACTTCTACAGAGGTTGGAGATACCAACAAAAATGCTTGAGATTCAGGACGGGCGGCGGCTCTACCTTCATTTACTCCCCGCATCGAAATTTCAAGATCGCCCCAATCTCGTTTAGCAAGAGCGGCAGTTCCTGCATCGGCAAATAAAGCCTGCCAATTATGACCATACTTTTGGTTAAAGGCTTCCGCAAAAGTACGAGCGATCGGCATTTGGGCAAGCTCAGGGAATCTCATGTCAATTTGAATCCGAGTACAACCTGCATCTATTGACCTCATGGCGGCGGCGATCGCCTGCTCTGTTGCCTCTTCTAAAGTATCGGGTAATTTAATCATTAACCAGCTACCTGCACTCCCTTCCAAAAAGCAATATAGCCTTTAATATTTTTGGCTGCATCTTTAGTTTGAGGATAATACCAAGCGGCATCCTTATTTTCTTTGCCATCTACAACCAAGGTGTAATAGCTAGCAATCCCTTTCCAAGGACAGGTAGAGTGGGTAGAACTCTCCTTAAAATATTCAGGCTTAATGGCATCAGGGGGAAAATACTTATTACCTTCTACAGATTCGCAGCGATCGCTTTCTGCTATTACTGCACCATTCCAAATTGCTTGAGTCATAGCCATAAATTATTCAACCTAATTACTTGATAAATTATAAATTGGATTGAAAGGTTGGAGCTGCATGATTTTGATGGCGGGCATCGGTAATTAACCAGTCGAGAGCAGCAGCTTGCAGATCAATAGTTGCCCCAGTTTTATCTACACAGTAACGACCAAATACCAACTTATCAACTAAATGTACATCCGCAAGGCGTGAATATTCAAATATCACACTGCGTTCTACGTCAGCCCCAGTAGATATATGGCAATTAGGTCCAATCATTGTCGGCCCCACAATCTTAACTCCATCTTCAATATGGGTCATGGCACCGATATAAACGGGACCAGTGATATCAACTTTATCCCAATTTACGGAAACATTTAGCCCAGTAAATATGCCAGGTTTAACTTCATGCCCAGGAATCTTCACATTATTGATTTTACCCTTAAGGACATCTTGAATCGCTTGCCAATAGTCGGGGACTTTGCCAATATCCACCCATTGAAAGTCCATAGCGATCGCATAGAAAGCAGCTTTAGCTTCAACTAATTTGGGAAATAAATCCCCCCCAATATCAAATTGGGTTCCCGATGGAATATAGTCAAATATCTCTGGCTCAAAGATATAAATACCAGTATTGATATTGTTACTAAGGGCATCTTCTACCCTAGGTTTTTCTTGGAAATCTAGAATACGATTATCTTGGTCAGTAACTACTACGCCGTAACTTGAGACCTCTTCTATGGGGACGGTTTTCATGACCACAGTTGCAAGAGACTTTTTGGACTTGTGCCATTTGACTACTGCTTGTAAATCCAAGTCAATCAATGCGTCTCCGCATAGAACCACAAACGTATCATCAAAAAATGGCGAAAAGTCTTGAATTTTTTTTAATCCACCTGCCGATCCCAGCGCGTCTCCGACTAGTTCACCGTTAACAATTTTACCTTCAAAGGAATAGCCAATCTGCACATCAAATTTCTGACCATCCCGAAAGTAGTTTTCAATTTCCTCGGATAAATGGCTGACATTCACCATAATTTCATTAAATCCATGCTGTTTCAGCAACTCCACCAGAAATTCCATCACTGGCTTTTGCATAATTGGAATCATGGGTTTAGGCATAACGTAGGTAATGGGTCTAATCCGAGTCCCTTTACCTGCGGCAAGAATCATTGCTTTCATCTATTAGTTAATTCTCCTCAATCTAATTTACGTCCAGTTAGCTCTACAAAAATATCTTCTAAGTTAGAATCTCGCACCATGATTCCCCGCTTATCAGGTTGTAGCTCTAGATATTGATGGGCTTGATCAAAGTCGGCAAAAAACCTATAATCGATATACTGATCATTTTGACTCACCACCAAAGCCAGCCCATATTTTTGCCTCAACTCTGCGGGTGTCCCAATTTCGATCAGACTGCCATTATTTATGATCCCGATGCGATCGCACAAAAATTCTGCCTCCTCCATATAGTGTGTTGTTAACAAAATCGTCATTCCTTGAACTTTTAAGTCTTGGATAATCTCCCATAACCGACCTCTAGTCTGAGGATCAAGCCCGACCGTGGGTTCATCTAAAAACAAAATTTGAGGTTCATGAAGTAAAGCTCTAGCAAGGGGAATTTGCAAAGATAACCCATTCACAACAGGTACTTGGTTGTAATGCTTATAAACCTGGCCTAAGGAAATCGCACTATTAGACATAGCTACTTAACACCAACGGATACGCCATTATAGAGACTCATGGCTTTGGCTATTCCTGAATGCTTTATAGTCGCAATTGCTTGATCTGTAACTTTAAATATTTCTGGTAATAGGCGCATTTCTTCCGAATTAAATTTACCCAAAACATGATTTACGGCACTACCAAGTTCGGCACTACCAATCCCAATCCGCAGGCGAGGAAAGTCTTGAGTTCCCAAATCTTGAATAATAGACTTAATGCCATTATGTCCTCCTGCTGATCCAGAGGTTCTAATTCTCAGCTTCCCCAGTGGTAAATCCATATCATCATATACAACCAAAACGGAGCGAGGTTCAAGCTTGTACCAATTACAACAAAGCTGTAAAGACTGTCCAGACAGATTCATAAAGGTTGTGGGTTTGAGCAATCGCATCGGTTTTTTTTCACCGTATATACCCTTAAACTTGCGCTCTGGTTTTAAATCTATACTCCACAAGCTGGCTAAATGATCTATAAGCAGGTATCCCACATTATGACGAGTGCGCTCATACTCAGCCCCAGGATTTCCCAGCCCGACAATCAAACTAATTTCAGGAGATTCCTTACAATCAATCATCGATCGCAGGCTCAGGTTCAATCTCAGATTTAGTAGAACTAACCTTAGGGTTATCTAGTTGATCTACCTCTTTAGTAAACTCGGTTTGAAAGTCACGGGAAGCATCTTGAAAGCCTTTAATAGTTTTACCCACGCTACGTCCGATCTCAGGTAGCTTTTTTGGTCCAAAGATCAAGAGCGCAACCACCATAATTACCATCATTTCAGGCAATCCTAGACCAAAAACGTTCATCTCATTTCTCCAAAATTAATTCTAGATCGGCTTGATCCTAGCGCAGATCTACTAAGCAGGATCACGATCCATATATAGATAAAAAAGATGAACAGTAAACTAAAGACCACTCACCTTTTCATCCTTTGCAAGCACTCTAGCCGCCCCAGTTTAAATTAACACCTTCTAAGATCAATGAGGAATTGTATAACTGGAGAATGATTAGGAGAAATACGAGAAAAAGTGCCATTGAAATTGCCATCAAAGGAGTAGTTCCCCAGCCTCGAGCAACCTTGCCATATTCAGCATTAAGTGGTCTGAGTATATCCCCTAGCTTTGTACGTTGTGACATAGTTAAAATTATCTAAAGTTTTTGATTTTAATTAATTAGTATAATCCCATCAAAGGATGACAAAAATCAATATTTAATAGTTCTGAGGCTACCCATATTAAATTCTAGACTGATAATTAATAGGTTTTTTGATATTGCCATATTTCAATATATGATACTAAAAGATAAGAAACAAAATATAAATTAACAATTATGGAAAATTCCCAAAATGCTCTCTCTATAGGCCTAGCAGTTGCAAGTAGCCTGATCTGCTTAACTTTAGTTTCTGTCTATACTGCCTTTGGACCTCCCAGCAAAAAGTTAGGAGATCCCTACGAAGATCATGAAGACTAATTAAAGATCTAAACAAAACTCAATCCCCTCTGGGTTTATCTTTCCTCTGCAAGAAGACCCTTGCTTTAGCGATGGGATAAATTGCAGCAACTATTCAACTGATTCAGGGCTATCTTGATCCTGAATGTACTTTTTAAGTATATCAACA
>VYKS01000371.1_pt1 | contig 17608 bp, 24 predicted proteins | sample 5114511 | NCBI WGS metagenome assembly VYKS01 (sample SAMN12291795, study PRJNA351875) | freshwater metagenome | isolation source: freshwater lake | place: USA: Michigan, Gull Lake | collected 2011-07-05 | reverse complement strand
CCTGATAGGGATACCTCTAAAGGGCAGTTGCGAAATACCAGTAATGGGAAGAAGCAGAAACCTAAGTTGTGAATCTTAGGAATCCCCCGATTTATCGGGGGAGGATGTCAATGCGCGCAAACTTTAGTTCAAATTCGGGCTTGGCGATCGCTTGATAAATACTTTTAGTTAAGGGACAAGCTGAAGTCTTTTTAGGTTTTGGCTGAATCTGGGCGATTTGAATTGATGGGATTTGGGCTGGAGGAGAAATAATCAGCATTAAATTCGTTAAATCGTTAGTGGCTAATATTAAAGCCTGTATTCCCTTGATTGACTACTGAATCTTAAGCTATCTATATATGGTGTTAACTATTTTGATAGAGGTGGCAAAATAGAGGTCAGCATTCAAAATTAGAAGCGTTAAAGAAAGAGTTGATATGTCACTACAAGCTGGAAAGGACGCATTAGCACATAAAAGATACACCGAGGCGATCGCAATCCTAACTAAGTATTGTGAGACTCTGGTTTCCCAAGATCAAGCGCAGGAACGGGATTATATTCAAGCCCAAATGTGGTTAGTTTCGGCATATCAGCGCGTAGGAAGGGCAGACAAAGCGATCGCTATTTGTGAAAAGTTTATAACCCATACAGATCCGCAGGTACAACTATGGGCGCAGCAAGCTTTTAAGACTGCAAATCTATCTTTGGAATCTACGGATAAATCTTCTGATAAATATACAGGTGAGTCTGAGATTCCCAAAATCACTTCTGTAGTTAAATCCAAACCCAATCGCTATCGCAAACCCCACGTTACTCTATCCCTAAAGCCATTTGCCCGACTGCTCTTGAACTTGTCGATGTTGGGCACCGTTTGTTTAATCCTTGGCATCATAATGGCGATGTTTTTAGGCTTAATTAGCCTAATTACCGTCACCTTAACTACGGGTTGGCTCTATGTGGCAATGGGGGCAACGGCGATCGCAGGCACAATTTTATTCTTTATGTCTCCTTGGCTGATTGATATTACCCACAGGCAATTTTATCGCACCCAATGGATTACGCTGGCGGATTTGGATGAAAAAGCTCCAGAGGCAGTAACAGTAATTGAAGAATTTTGCCAAGTTCGGAACATGGGTATCCCCAAAATTGGTTGGGTGGATGATGATAGCCCCGTGGCTTTTCTCTACGGAGTTTTACCCAACTCTACCCGTTTGATTATCAGTCGTGGTTTATTTATTACCCTTGATGATGAAGAAATTGCTGCTATTATCGCCCATCAGTTAGGACACATTGCCAACTGGAGTTTTGCGGTTGTTACCTTTGTGACTGCGCCTACCCAAATCATTTATTTAGTCCATGTCTGGCTCCAACGTATTGGGTTTAAGGTGAAGGTAGCTAAACATTTCTGGCAGATAACGGCAGCGATCGCCCTAATTTTTTATCGCTTAGTTAACTATTTGAGCTTTGGGGTCAGTCGTTCTAGTGTGTATGTCTGCGATCACATTGCCTCTGAAATTACGGGCAATCCTAATGCTTTATCCCGTGCCTTAGCCAAGATAGCAAGAGATTTAGCCAACTATAGTCAATTAGGGCAAGCTCCTAGCCGTCTTTTGGAGTCTAGTATAAGCCTAGGCACCTGCGACTATAGAACTTCTATCAGTGTGGGGATTGTGTTTCAAATTCTTTATAGGGGATATTCAGAACTCACAAAGCAGAATTTATATAAGGTGTTTTTGTGGGAATTATTTAATCCTTGGGGAAAATGGATCGAACTGCATTCGCCTCAGCCTTTAATTGGTAAAAGGATCGAAGCTTTAACTATGTATGCCCACCAATTAGGGCTAACGGAAGAGTATGAATTTAGCCAACTCTTGGAATTGGGTAAGTCCCTAAATCATCAGATGTTGTCTAAGAATTTTATCCGCGATCTAATCATCGAAACCTCTCCCTATACTGGCACAGCGATCGCCTTGGGAACCGCAATCAGATTTTATTGGCTTTATAATAATTGGCTGCCTTTAAGTTTGGTGACGATCGCTCTTGGAATTGGGACGATGCTGAAAGGAAGCCTGAGATATCCCGACTATAACAAGGTTCTAGCTACTAATTTAGTAAATTTATTAATTGATCCTTATACCAGTCCTCTGAGGGGAAAACCCGTGCAGGTTCCAGGGGAATTAGTGGGCTATAGTGTCAGCGATTTACCCGACTATGATTTGAAGCTAGAAGACCAATCGGGGATAATTCACTTAAATTATGTGCTTGGGTTCAAAGCCTTTCTTGGCAATCCAACTATAGTTATGCAAAAACTCGAAAATCTTGTGGGTGAAACAGTTTTGACGACGGGATGGTTTAGACGGGGGAATGTGCCAATTCTGGATATTTCTGTGCTTCAACCAATTCTGAGCGATCGCCACAAAAATATTCCACCTCTTAATAGCTACCATCAACTTTGGAATAATTTAATTAGCACTGTTGCGGTTCTGGGCGGACTAGCTCTACTGGCGGTGACCTCGTTATTTTAATCTTTAAGCACAAACTAAGATTGATAGTCTACTAGTTTGAATTTTATATATTCCACAGCAGAACCCATGAATAGTTACCTTCGTCGATTGGGGCTAATCCTCACCATGATTTTTTTATTAATGCCAGTACTGGCTCCAATTTTAGAAAATGTGGGAATCTTGGCAGATCCTAGGGAATTTTTATCTAATCCGATTCATGCGGCTCCATCTTTTAAGTATTTGTTTGGTACCGATCGGCAGGGGCATGATGTGTTAGCAAGGGCGATCGCAGGGGCGGGATTGGCTTGGCAAGTAGTAATCGCTTCAACCATAATTAGTGTGGTAGTTGGAGTTCCTTTGGGCATGATTAGCGGATATTTGGGGGGATGGCTCGATCGCCTATTAGTATTTGTCATGGATGCTCTTTATACAATTCCAGGGTTACTATTATCAATTACGATCGCCTTTGTGGTGGGGCAAGGGGTGTGGAATGCAGCAATCGCCCTCAGTGTTAGTTATATTCCCCAGTATTTTCGGGTAATTCGGAATCAAACTGTCAGCGTTAAAACTGAATTATTTATCGAGGCGGCTCAAGCTTTAGGTGCAGATACTTGGACAGTTTTAACTAAATATTTGGCTCAAAATGTAATTCAAACTATTCCTGTGTTTTTCACCCTTAATGCTGCTGATGCGATTTTAACCTTGGCGGGGCTAGGATTCTTGGGTCTGGGAGTGCCTGAAGATGTGCCTGAATGGGGGCATGATTTGAAACAAGCTTTAGATGTTCTTTCGACGGGTGAGAATATTTGGTGGACTACTTTATTTCCAGGACTAGCGATCGCTTTGATGGTAGTGGGGCTATCTCTGGTGGGTGAAGGTTTAACCCAGAAATCGGAATAAGTGATTTTAATCTGGTAAGTCAATTAGCTGCCCATCAAAAAAAGTTATGACATTTTTAACTGCTGCGGATTCCTGTGGCGATCGCCCTTCTAAATTATTAAGACTAGTTTCTACCTCTATGGGCTTGCTTACCTCTAGAACTTGAGGGGGATTATGATTTGCCAAATCGCTAGTTACAGGATTATAAATCTTAGCGGGAATCTTAACTGGTTCAGGACTAGCTTGATAATGGGCTTGATTTGGTAAAGGGGCTTCAGAAATTACTGATGGGGTAGAAACTTGATCGGGGCTAATAAATCGGAATTGCACCTTAACATTACGGTTAAAAATTTGGCTACAGCATTTTTCTAGCTCATCTCTTTTTTTAATGGCAATTTCCCTTAAACCTTTGTCCTTCAAGCCAATTACGACATGATCATCATTAATCTCGATAAAAGTTGCCTTATTCACAAAAACTGCTTTAGAAGGCGGTGATAAATATTTAACTAACTGCTGCCAAGCTTCATGCAGATTTTGATAGGAGAAGATCTGAGATTCATTAGTTGAAATTGGGATCGAAGTGTTGGAGCTTTGACTGGGTATAGTTTGGGATCGAGGATTAAAACTTGGAACTTGAGTAACCGAAGGTTGGTGAGAAGTATTTGAGATGGAAGTAGGATTCTTGGAGATTTGCGATGGAATGGGGGAAATGGGAACTTGGTTGATGGAAGTTGACGGCAAAATATGAGAAGTTTGAATAGCTGGGATTTGGGGAGCAACATTAGAGCTTTGATTAAATAATCCAATTAAAGTGACCTCAAGCCATAGTCTCGGTTGAGTTGTATTTTTGATTTGCACTTCTGCCGATCGCAGGTGTTGTTGTCCAATTAAAATACTTTCAAGGTTAAAATCTTGAGCTATTTGTTTTAAGTTTGTCCATGTTCCAGAGGTTAAGGCTACTAGATCAGAGCGATCGCCTGCGGTTTTAGCAATTAATAAATCTCGATAAAACCCTGCTAAACTCTGCAATACGGTTAACGGCTCCCGCCCCCGATCCATAATTTGCCGAATCTTCTCAATTACTGCAACCGAATCACCGCTGGCGATCGCTTCTAAAACTGCTAATAAATCTCGTTCTGGAACTGAGCCAACTAAATCCCAAATCGTCTCATTTTGAATTTCTCCTTCATGCAAACTGAGTTGATCTAGTAAACTTTCGGCATCACGCAATCCACCTTGGGACATCTGAGCCACAAGTAATAAAGCTTCGGGATTGATATTAATTTTTTCAATCTCCGCAATTTTAGTTAAATGCTTAACCATTGGCTCTAGAGGAATGCGCCGAAAGTCAAACCTCTGACACCGAGAAATAATAGTCGGTAAAACTCTCTGCGGATCGGTAGTAGCCAAAATAAAAACCACGCGATCGGGTGGCTCTTCTAAAGTCTTGAGCAGGGCATTAAATGCGGCAGTACTGAGCATATGACATTCATCGATCGCATATACTTTATACCTAGCTTGGACGGGGGCAAATTGCGATCGCTCAATTAAATCTCGAATATTATCCACCCCTGTATTACTAGCTGCATCGATTTCTGTAATATCTAAGGCATTGCCACGGGTAATACCTACGCATAGCTCACATTTACCGCAGGGCGTTGCTGTTGGGGCATTAAAGCTTAAGCAATTTAAAGACTTTGCCATAATCCGTGCCGTAGAAGTTTTGCCTGTTCCCCTTGCCCCTGTAAGCAAATAGGCTGGCGCAATCCTCTGGGTTTTCATCGCATTACTCAAAGTCGTAGCGATCGCCTCCTGTCCGACTAAATCAGCAAAAGTTTGGGGTCGATATTTATGATGTAGCGGTTCGTATGCCATATTTCAAGAGGATTTAGAGTAAAATTTTTGATTCTTCTTTATACTCTTCTTGAATCATTCCAAAAACATTATTTAACTCTTGTCTTGCCTCCTCTGGTGTATTTCCGTATGCATGACAGCCAGAAATTGTGGGCAAGTAAGCAACGTATGTATCATTATCATCAGGACGAATAATAATAGTGTATTTTGATAAACTGTTCATGATTTACATCTCGCTAATTTCTTAACTTATCTCTTGAAAATCAAGCTATGGCTTTATAACCTAGTATAAGTCAACCGCCTGAGTTAAGCTCTTTGAGATTGATTTACCTTAAAATCAAGTAGCGATCGCCAAAATCCCACCAACTAAATACCTAAAAAATACCTAAAAATCGCCTAGGATAATTTTATAAATTCAATTGCAAATCAAATGGTTGCTCTAAAAGATTCCTCTCCCATGACTGCTGCTGAATATTTCATTTGGGAACAAACTCAAACTGATCGCTATGAATTTTGGGATGGGGAAGTAGTTGCTATGAGTGGCGGCACTCGAAATCATAATCGGGTTTCTGCTAATTTTTTCAGACTTTTAGATGATGCCTTGAATGATCGCCGATGTGAAGTCTATATCAATGATGTTAAGGTTCAGATCGAACCTAATCGCAAATTCTTTTATCCTGATGTAGTTGTCACCTGTGATGAAAGAGAAGATGATCCGAGCTTAGTACAGTTTCCTTGCTTAATTATCGAAGTCCTTTCACCCAGTACCGAAGGATACGATCGCGGCATCAAGTTCGCTCAATATCGCCGCTCTGCTACTTTGCAAGAATATGTCTTGGTGCAAGTTAATGAGCCAATGGTAGAAGTATTTCGCCGTAATCAAGTTGGACAATGGGTTCTATCTGAATATAATTTGACCGATCTCCTGCTTTTAGAATCCATCAATGTTGAAATTGCGATCGCTGACATTTATAGACAAATAGAATTTGCAAACTTATAGAGGTAACCGACGAATACGGATACGATTTATTTCAACAGTAATAGCTGAACCTTTGATTAGATCTGCTTCGCATTTAGAAACTACCATTAACAACAATTCCATAAGAATTCCATAAGTGGCTTTGCTCGCAATCTTTCAATCCGAATCCGAATAACTGAAGGAGAAATAGCTTCGTCAAGTGCCAGTAACGCATGAAAATCTGCATCAAGAGTGGCAACTACAAAATTTTCTGCTCTCGCTTTTTGGATGATTTCTATCTTTCTTCTGCCTGAGATAAACCAATTTCAGCGACATGGGTAACATCAAAACCAATATTACGAAGCATTGCCGCTGCCGAACGTGGTAGTCCCTGATCAAGCAACAGCTTCATAATGGTTTGGTAGCTCAATAATTTGATCGTCAAGGTATGAGGATGCAAAAATTAAGACTTGCTGAATATCTTCATCTTCAATTTCTGGGTATTCTTGATGTAGTTCTTCCCGATTTGGATAAGTTGCCAATAACTCAATTACTCTGCGAACTGTAATCCGAAGATTACGAATACAAGGCTGACCGTTCATCTGTTTCGGGTTGCTAGTAATGCGATCTAGTCTCATCAAAATATTCCAAAATCTAGATTTTAATCTATTATAGCTCGTGGTCAGTCTCATCAATAGAGAGCGCCGTCATTTACAGACAAATTGAATTTGCAGATTAGTTTGGCGATCTCGGAGGCTTATATTAGTTGTACCAATCATAGGTAAGTAATCCCTTACGGATTTTTTCGCGAATACATAACCTTACCAGTTCAACTTCTTCCACTAAAATCTTTCCATCAGCACTTATGGCACGAGAAATCAAATCCATTTCGTACTTAGAAACCTTGCCATCAGAGATTACTTGATCGATGACAGTTTGGAGTTGTTTTAAACTTTCAAGTTCTTCAGGAGTTAACTCCCCACGATTAGGATTTTCAACTAACATTGTTAATAGGGATATATTCAGTAATTTCTATAAAATATATCGCATTTATTAATCAAATTACCATTGAATTTGCAAATTAATCTCTTGTTTCAACTCTGTTAGGATCGGCGATCGCTTCTAGATATTCCTGCCAAGGGGTCTTAACCCAAGTATCAGTAATAATTTTGGTGAGCAGTAAACTCATGGCAGCCTCCAACTTGCAATAAATAAATTTTAGTCCTATTTACTCTGGACATCTAAATAGCTAAAAAAATAAAACCCCATGCCATAGACATAGGGATAAAACAGTAAATTAAAAATGGTTCAAGCTATTTCAACTGATCAAAGCTTTTATAACAATTTTCAGCATCATAGATGTGACATTCAGAGCTAATCCGATCCATCAACTCCCAGTTAAAATTAGTCTGATAAAGGTAATCGCCCCAGTTTTGTTTTAGAGACTCATGGGCTATTCTGAGGTTATAGGAAGGAATACCCGTAGAAATATGGTGGGGAATATGTACATTAATGTGATGACATAGTAGCTCAACCCACAGGGGATATTCACAATGGACAGTTCCAGTTAGCTGATCTTGGGCGGCATTCCATTGATCTTTGGACTTAAAAGGAATATCAGGCATGGTGTGATGCACAATTGTAAATGTACTCATCCAAAAGTGATAAACCAACCACGGCATGAGGAAAAAGTTAATCCAGCCAAAAATTCCACCAGCTAGGATCATTAATGGGAAAGCGATCGCAGCGTAGGCAATCACTAAACCAGCCGAGAATATGACTTCTTTTCTTTGCTTTTCAGGATAAAGAGTAGGATCAAAGTGTAGGTTTGCCCAATGAAGAATTGAACCTAGCCACCAAAACTTGCCTCGAATATAACGATATACAGTCTGAATCAATGGAGTTTCAGCTGCGTATGATTCTGCGGTAAAAGGATACCAAGCATTATCTTCATCCATTTTATTGGTGTGTAAATGGTGGTGATCGTGCTTAAACCGCCAAGGATGAAATGGATATATTAAAGGCAAAAACATAATATGCCCGACTAAATTATTGATCCAGTTGCGATTGGAAAAAGACCGATGTCCGCAATCATGCCCAATCACAAAAAAACCTGTTAGGGCTGTACCTGTGTAAATCCAAGCTAGGGGCAGTAAATACCAAGGTGAAAATACTAAACTCACATAGCCCAAAGCCACAGCTAAAACACTAAATACTAAACCAGACCATGCTTTGAAGCCATTTTTCTGAAAGCATTCAGGCGGCAAAGTTTTAATAATTGAGCGGAGGGTAGTACCTTCGGGAATAGGTTTTGGAAGAGTTTTCTCAGAAGATAGAACTTGAGGATCTGCGGTGAGCATTAGCTTGCACTCCCAACTTGACTTAAACGGCTGAGGCTTTGTAACTGCACTAACAAGGTATCAATATCAAATTCTAATTCTAAAAACTCCGCCTGAACCCGAACTTGATAAAGGTTGGTAGATGGGGTAAGACTAGAAAGCGGTTGGGCTTTAGCTTCTTTCGAGGAATCAATTTCTTTAGTCATGCTAACTATTAGTTTTGTAACCGCAGAGTATTGTACCCTAATTTATATTTAGATTTGTTAACTAAATTAAAATTCTAAATTAAAATTCTTAAATCTTAGTGAAACCCAAAGGTAAGGGCAAGTTAGGTAAAACCTGATACCTTAAATTTATTTAAATATGGTAATTTTTGCTTGCATCCTTTAATTAGTAAGTGCTGATGACCGTCAAATCTTCAATAACTGAGAGGCGATCGCCCTAAAACTAGCGCAAAATCTAAGCAAGAAATCCCCGATACCATTTTTGAATTATTTCCCGGACTAAAAACCATGCTCTCAAGATTGGGAGGAGACTTAAGCGGTGGACAGCAACAACAATTAGCGATCGCCCGTGCATTGATGGGGCAGCCGAAATTGTTAGTGTTAGATGAACCGACAGAAGGAATCCAACCCTCAATTATTTTGGAAATTGAAGCCGCAGTGCGAAAAATTGTCGAAACTACTGGGCTTTCAGTACTTTTGGTAGAGCAGCATTTACATTTTGTTAAACAAGCAGATCGCTACTACGCTATGCAAAAAGGTAGCATTGTCTCGTCAGGTTCTACTTCTGAGCTTAGTAATGATGTGATTCAAAAATTTCTTGCTGTTTAAAGGAACTAGAGTTAATCATGATTCATCTGCGATCGCAAGTTGTCAATGCAAAAATTTCAAAGCCTAATTAGGGATAAGCCAATCCTTTTTTTATTGTCCTTGGCATTTTGTTTAAGAATTTATAATGTGCAATCTCCAATTTTGGGAGTTCATTCTTGGAGACAAGCCGACACTGCCGTTGATAATATTTTCGCTAACAGATGGCGGGTTGATATTTATTTAGTAGAACCATTACACCAATCCGCAAAAGGCTATCACTAAGTATATCCATTGACTTTGCGATCCCACAAAATATCAACTCTTTTTTAGTCTAACCAATCCAAACATTATTAGCATAGTCTAACCAATACTGTACTAACCATATACTAGAGAAACCTAATAGCCATAACAGTAATTTAGTTACTTTCCGTGTTGGGAAACAATTACTGATATAGGCGATCACTACAAAAAAATAAGGAGTTCCAAATATAAAACGTCTTAAACTTGTTAGTTTTTGATCGCTAAAAACAATGATTACAGAATGTATCACAGCAAAATAAATGCAAAACCAAAATACATACCTAGCTGATAGATTTTGCGATTCTTCAGTTAGATTAATTTCTTGCAATTTCTCAGAATTTTGGGATGAATTTACTTTTTTAAGATCTAATCCATAGGAGGCTATAAAAGCTGGCGGATAAGCCAAAAGTAATATCCATTGCCAAATTTTAGGAACTATAAAAACTATTTTTTTGATATTGTTAGATATACAAATTAGACACGCTGTAATTAGTGCTATAGGTGGTAAATATATCGAAGTAAAATCAGCAAGTGTTAATGGGATAAAAAACAACTGAGGGTAAAAGCCTAACTTTTTTCCCCAATTTTTTTGATCAGCGAATGGCGCAAAAAAATCTCCTCTTGAGTGTAAACAATAATATCCGTATATACAATAACCAAACAAAGCGCCAAGGCAAACGATGAATGTAGTTAAACCATAAATTTTTAAATATCTTGAAATATCTAAGTTGTTTTTAAATCTATTTATTATTAGGAGTGAGATCAATGCAAAGGTAGCAGAAAATGTTACTTGTAAAAGAAATGGTCTTGTTAATGAAAGTAATAACGATAGAATAAATACAGGTGTTAATATATATATTAATTTAAAAGATATTTTCGTTGTTAATTCTAAATTGCTTAATAGGATAAGGAAGATTAAGCTAAAAAATGAAAAAATACTTTCAGTATAGCCAATCAATCTAAAAACTGAAAGAGGATTCATTGCATATAGTGCAACAACTAAAAATATGATTTTATAACTTTTGATATCTTGTTTTAGTAGCAATATAAATAAAGGGATGCTAACCAAAGATAATAAGCTGCCAACAATACGAAAATAGAATGCTGCATCATCAACTGTTTCTGGCTTTCCAATAATACTAATTAGCCAAGGCCATAATGGATAGAATGCATTACAAGTTGGATGTATGACTAAATTAGAATAATGTTCAATGTCATAAAAAAGTTTTGATGGAGAGTTTGAAAAAAAACTTGTAAAAATAAGTGGATTTATGATGGCTGCAATAGCTGTAAAGAAAGTGAAATCTAAAATAATAGGAACTGATGTTAAAAATATATTAGATTTCATTAGTACTGTAAATCTCTGACTTCGGCTTGCAATTATTTTATACTAGGCATGGGGCTGAGAAGGCGATCGCTTTAGTAAAAACTCAAGGAAGCATTCTCACCACCCACGAAATTGCTCCCCATGTCACCCATCGTCCTCAAGTCAAATTAGCCTTTTCTAATCTGAATCCTAATCTTGAAGAATTTGATTATATTTTGCTAAATACGAGACATCCTGGTTGGCAAAGCGATCGCAAATATGCTTTGGGTTTAGTAGCAAAGAAAATACCTACTTTTAAACTTGAATACAATAAAGATGATGTTTATTTATTCAGCAAAAATTATTTGTAATAGTTTCAGTTGGGTAATTGATCGGGATCAATGCCTTGCGATCGTAAAATTTCCTCTAATCGATCTGCTCTTTCCTCTGCTGATGGAATCAGTTCGCCATTATTGGTAAACCAGCGTAATTGATTTTGATGAATGCCTAGGTATAGCTCCAGTTGATCGCTCCATAGCATTCCTGTTTCCGTGGGGGCGATCGCTTGATAATTACCATCAACTAAATGAAAGCCTGCAAATTCTAAGGTCTCTGGATGAAACCAAAAATAATTAGGCACCCGCCAGACATCTTGATATAAATTCTTTTTCGCACCCCGATCTACCTTTTCCGTAGACTTTGATAGTAATTCAATGACTAAATTAGGATACTTCCCACCTTCTTCCCAAATCGTCCAACTACGGCGGTCTTTTTTCTCTACATCTAAAACCACAAAAATATCTGGGCCACGGAATTCTCTGGATTTGATTTTTTGAGCGTTGTAATAAACCGTCAAGTTACCAGAAATATAAAAATCTGGGCGATCGCGCCAAAAGTATTTCAGCAAGCGAATTAATAAATCAATCTGTTCTCGGTGATAATCGGTTTCCAAGGGTGGCTCATCACTATATAGGTTTGTGGGCGGGAATTGAATATCATCATTCTCATCAACGAACTCTTCAAAGATTTCTATACCTTCAGGGATTTCATCAATGATTTCTGCGCCGATCTCTTCAATCTCTTGAATATCTTTAATAACAGATGGTGGTTGAACATTAAGAAGAACCATTGCTGTACTCCAGTAAAACTTATTGAAAGTATATCTTTTGGGAGTCTTGGATTATAACTATTGCCAAAACTTAGTATTTAATATTGCCTCAATATCCCGTTGAAACTGCCAAGAGCTAGGGAATTGATACTGGGGGTAATCTTCTCGAACATCTCTAATCGCATATCGCCATGCAATATCAAAGGATTGATCCCAGATATTTTTTAAGCTCGGATTACCATCCAAAAGCCAATCAAGTTGCTTACGTTGCTCTCTAATAGTACGTTCCCAACCATTAAACTCTTGGGGCATGGCGACATACAATCGCTTAAGTAGATGCTCTAGTAAAGTATTTAATCGGCTTTTTAACTCATCCTTTTTTGATCGCCCCAAGTCTTCTATCTCCTCTATTAAATTTTCAATATCCAGATGATCAAAGTCTCTAGCTTTTAACTTGTCTATAGTCTCTTCAATCCAGCGCAAATAGTCAATGTCATATAGGGTTTTACGAGTAATTGCTTGAGTCATTTATTTTTCTCCTTTGCCGATATGATTTTGAAATAGCTGGTTGCCTAAAATTTTAGCTTCCTCTATTGTAGAGACTTTGCCATCTATGGTAGCATTGCGAACTTGAGCTAGTATAGTTCCCATAATTTTACCTTCAGGACAGCCCATAGTTTTTAAGTCGGTACCAGTCAGCAGAGGTTTGACCAGTTGCCATTGGGTGAAATATGTCCAGATTATTCTCCGCAGATTGGATGAAGATTTAACAGCAAAAATGATGAGGGAGATCTCTTGATAAGTCCGTAATACCTTCACAATTTCACTAGGTAATTTTTCACTAGGTAATTTGCAGAGTAATTCGCAAATCTCTAATTTCTGGGATAACTTACTTAATTCCTGTGGTTCCAAATAGGATAAAAGTAATTTTTCAGCCGCTTCAGGAAAGGAAGTATGAGAATTAAACCAACCTAGCCATTTCTTTAATCGTCTTAGAAGCAAACTTAAATCTGAAGGTAAATGTAGATCGGGATCGATACAACGCAGTCCACCTAAATCTTCCAGCCAGTGCAACATCATCACCGCTTTTTGCAAACTAATTTGAGGAGAAAATATGTAATGAAGTTCGGCTTTTAATCTACTTCCCCCAAGGCGATCGTGCAGTCCGCTAGATGTAACTGATTTAATCTCCGTTTCAGTTTCAGGAGTAAGCGCAAAGCCAAATCTCACCGCATACCTAACCGCCCTAAATATCCGCCGAGGGTCTTCAGCAAAGCTCCCAGATCGAATGACTTTTATCTTTTTGTTAATTAAATCTTGATATCCGCCGAATAAATCAAGCACCTCTGTACTGCCAATTTCCAGAGCAAAGGCGTTAATTGTAAAATCTCGGCGGTAGAGGTCTTGATCGATGGAACTAGCTTGAACTTGAGGATTTGCCCCTGCGTATTCATAGATTTCAGTTCTAGATGTCGCAATATCTAAGCTAAATTTATCCCATTCAATTAATGCAGTTTGGAATTTGTCATAAATTTGGATTTTAGTTTTAGGAAAAGCTCTATGCAAAGCGATCGCCACTTCTATTCCCGATTTTGTTCCCCCATCCACTACCAAGTCCACGTCTAAAGGCGCAAAATTAGTACCATTCATCGCCGACATCAAGCCATCTCTAACTAACCCACCCACGGCATAAATCTTCCAGCCTCGATCTTGAGTGATTTTTAAGGCTGTATTTAAAATATGCGATCGCTCTGAATCAAAAAATTGCCACAGGTCTAAATTCATGATGAAGCTACTATGATTCTTTAGTAAACTTCTCTACGCATCGCGCAAATATCTCTACCCCTGCGCTGAGAGCAGTTTCATCAAAATCAAAACGGGGATGATGGTGGGGAAATGCCAACTCAAGTTCAGGATTTGCAGAACCTAAAAAGAAGTAGCAACCTGGAACTTCCTCTAGGAAAAATGACATATCTTCTCCGCCCATGGTTTGACATTCAGGCACAATCCCTGCGGGAGTTTCAACTACAGATTCTGCTACAGATCGAACTAAATTAGCGATCGCTTCATCATTAATTACAGGCGGATAAAGGTTTTGATAATCCAATTCATACTTCGCACCCAAACTTGCACAAACTCCCGCAATTACCTGTTCAATTCTTTTGGGCAGAAACCCAGTTAAGGCAGGATTGAAATATCTAACCGTGCCACTAATTCGGGCGGTATCGGCAATGACATTGGTAGCAGTACCAGCATGAAACTCCCCTACCGTAACTACAGCAGCATCAAGGGGATTAACATTTCTGGAGACAATAGTTTGCAGAGCATTAACTACCTGTGCGCCCACCAGCAAGGCATCTACAGTTTGATGGGGCATGGCTCCGTGACCACCCCGACCTAAAATTTTGCAATGGAAAAACTCCACGGCTGCCATTAATGCGCCACTGCGAACTCCCACCGTGCCTAGGGGCAAATTATTCCACAGGTGTAAACCGATAATTGCCTCAACTTGGGGATTTTTTAAAACTCCAGCCGCAATCATGGGTTTGGCTCCACCGGGTCCTTCTTCCGCAGGTTGAAAAATAATTTTGACTGTACCCTTAAGTTCATGGCGATGTTCCCAAAGATAGTAGGCAGTCCCTAGGGCGATCGCTACGTGACCATCATGACCACAGGCGTGCATTAATCCATCAATTTGGGATTTATAGGAAATAATATTTTCTTCTTGAATTGGCAACGCATCCATATCTGCCCGAATGGCAAGCACAGGAGTAGAACCAAGTTCGCCCACAATCGTCGCCACAACCCCAGTTTTAGCAACCCCTGTTTCGTGCGGAATTCCCCACTCAGATAACTTAGTAGTAATTAAATTAGCGGTACGAGTTTCTTTATATCCCAATTCAGGAAATCGATGGAGCTCGCGTCGCCATTGGACTAGATTAGCCTGCAATTTCAGAATTTCAGATCTAATATTAAGTTTGGTATTGAGCTTAGAAGAAACAGGGGAAGAAATCATCTTATTTAAGCTGCTACTGCATGTTCAGGGCGTTTAACCACAACTTGATCGATTAATCCGTAGGCTTGAGCTTCGACAGCGGACATAAAAAAGTCGCGATCGGTATCATTTTGAATTTGATCTAGAGGGCGATCGGTGTGAAATGCCATGAGTTCATTCAAACGATTTTTGTGATAGAGAATTTCCTTGGCTTGAATTTCAATATCTGTGGCTTGTCCCTGCGCTCCGCCTAGGGGTTGGTGGATCATAATCCGAGTGTGGGGTAAGGATAATCTTTTACCTTTGGTACCACCTGTTAACAAAAATGCACCCATACTAGCGGCTAAACCCACACAGATAGTAGATACATCAGGGCGAATATGCTGCATGGTGTCATAGATTGCCATACCTGCGGTCACAGAACCACCAGGGGAGTTGATGTAGATGAAAATATCTTTTTCGGGGTCTTCAGCTTCAAGGAACAATAGCTGTGCCACGACAAGGTTTGAGACGTTATCGTCGATCGCAGTACCTAAGAACACGATTCGTTCCCGTAGTAGGCGTGAGAATATGTCAAAGGCGCGATCGCCACGACCAGACTGTTCAATAACGGTTGGAATCATTTGTTTTAATTTATGCTGTGACTTATGGTGTGAAAGGTGAAGTGGGAAAGAAAATTCCTATAGGGATATTCTAATCTAGATAGGTGGGGTAAAAGATTTTGCCAAAGCCTTAAATAAGTACGGAAAACCGATTGACCTCTATACCACGACTATTTAATTTTAAGCGTAGATGTAAGCAGTATATTTGTTGAAATCTTAAAACCGCTTAGGGCTAAAATTATGAGCTTTGCCTCGAAACTCAGGGTGGCGATCGCTACAAATCAAAGTATTTTGTGTTTAGGACTCGATCCGAATCCTGAAATCATGCCTGCCAAGTATAAAGCTAAATATGATGCCGAGATATACGCTGTTGATGCTTTAGTTGATTCTCTGTGGGAATGGATGAACTTTATAATTCAATCCACATCTGATTGCTAAGTATGGATTTTGAGTTTTAATTATTTTCCTCTTCAGTTACGAGCGGAATGTGGGTTAAAAATCTCGGAAATCAATGAGACTCTATACCAATCAGGGCGGATAAACGAAACCCAATTTCTGGCTTTGGCAAATTAAATCAGAAAACCCTTGATCCACAAAAGTTTGCTGTAAACCTTAATCCGAAATCACGTTAATCAGATCCATTAAGAGTATCTAATCCCTGCATCTTTTAAGAGTTTTAATGCTACTCCTAGGCGATCGCAATCGGCAATTAGACTAATCCTGACATAACCCTCTCCTCCTCGACCAAAGGCATTCCCAGGGGTAAGAACTATACCTGTACGTTGCAATACCTCTAGGGCAAAATCTGTGGAACCAATGCCCTTGGGACAGGCAACCCACAAATACATAGTGGCGTAGGTTTTAGGAATATCCCAGCCCAATTTACCCAATCCCTCAATCAAAAAATCTCGGCGTTCTTTGTAGCGGTTGCGGACAATCTCTAAATAGGAATCAGGTAGATTTAGGGCAGTTTCCGCCGCAGTTTGAATTGCCGAAAAAATTCCGTAATCCATATTGGTTTTGAGGGTGCGTAAAGATTGAATTACATGACGGTTTCCCACCACAAATCCCACTCGCCAGCCTGCCATATTATAGGTCTTAGATAAAGTATGAAACTCTACCCCCACATCTTTCCCCCCCGGAATTTCTAAAAGGCTAGTTGGTTGATAACCATCAAAGGCAAGTTCGGCGTAACACAAGTCATGCACCAATAAAATTTTGTATTTCTGGGCAAAGTCAACCATATCTTCAAACAGTTTTCTGGGTGCGATCGCCGCCGTGGGATTACTAGGATAGTTAAAATACATAACCTTGGCACGATGAGCCACATCTTCAGGAATAGAGTTAAGGTCAATTACCCAGTTATCTTCAGGCTTCAGAATCAATTCATAAATCTCTGCCCCAGCAATTAAAGGTCCCCGAAAATGAGCGGGATAGGAGGGGCTAGGCACAATCACTAAATCCCCAGGGTCAACAAAAGCAAGGGCTAAATGGGTTAAGCCTTCCTTAGAGCCAATTAGGGGTAGGGCTTCACCTTCTGGATCAAGATTGACATTATACCGACGGTGATACCACTCTGTAATTGTGCGCCGAAAATTGGGAGTGCCTTCAAAGGGAGGATACCCATGATTATTAGGATCTTGGAGGGCAGCGATCGCACTCTTAACCACAGGCTCAGGCGTAGCACCATCAGGATTTCCCATCCCTAAATCAATTAAATCTAGTCCTTGGGCTCTGGCTCTAATCTTTAACTCATCTAATCGAGCAAAAACGTATGGGGGGAGGTTTCCTAATCTTTGAGCGGGCTTCAGCCAATCTTGCATGGTAAAAAAAATAATGACAGACTAATCAATTTACTATTTCAGTATAGTCAGATTAGGTAAATATTAAAAAAGGGGCTTAATTACCCCTTAACTTTTAGATAACCTTTAATAGCTCATAGAACAGCATCTCGACAGCTTTGACACAGACT